>FWWL01000658.1_pt1 | contig 91994 bp, 103 predicted proteins | sample 2228331 | NCBI WGS metagenome assembly FWWL01 (sample SAMEA103939775, study PRJEB20133) | metagenome | reverse complement strand
ATCTTATTCTGATGGGGCTGTTGGCGGGAGTTCCTACCGTATTCGGAGGAATGATCGGAGGCTTTGCGTATTCTCCATTACTTGCCACAATCTTCTTCGGAATCGCGACGGGCGCAATATTACAGGTCATTGTTGAATGCTGGGACTTGATTCGCGGCGATCGATTGGCAACAAAGCTTCAAGCTGCTCCGAATTGGATCGGGTTGGCCGCAGGTTTCTTGCTTATGTATTTGACCGCACTATTTGTGGCAGGATAATTCAATTGTTTGGCGGTGAAAAGGGAGTGGATGATTTGAAACGAGTTATAAGGTATATATTTCTCGGTGTCGGAATCGCTTTATTGGTATCCGGATGTTCATCCGCAGCCGCATCAAAAAATGCGAACGAAGTCGAGGTTGCTCTGAAAGAGTACTCGATTGGTACAGGTGATATCCGCTTAACTCAAACAGATACTGCTGCGAAGGTCACAATCAAAAATCAAGGTATGAACGTGCATAATTTTGTGATTCCGGAGTTAGGCATTGATTCTGGTCTGATTCAGCCGGGTGAGTCTATCACGTTGGAATTAAACGTGAAAGAAGAGAAGGTTGTTCAGGCAAAATGCACGCTTCCGGGACATACGGAAGCTGGAATGATCGCCAAGGTTATGATCGGCCAATAAGCAAACATTTGAACACCGGGAATTCACCGGTGTTTTTGTTTGTGCGACGGCAAACGAGTCTCCGCAACTTCTTATTTTGATCTTGCGTCTAAAAATTAGAGATGATTTTAGAGGGGAGCGGCCCTAAATATGATCCCACTGCAAAGATTGTTACTTGGGTTTGTAGTAATCCAAATGCTTTTTTGGGTTGTGGCTTGTCAAGGTGGAGCCGCAACAATAGCAGAGACAACAACGGGAAACCAATATCTGACCAAAGAAAAAATCTTGGAAAAGGCTAAAAAACTAGATTCAACTTCAAACGCAAAATGGTATGTAAACATAGTTGAAAACAAACAGGTGATCATCAATAACAAAAATGAAATCCTAACCATTTGGGTTGTGGAGGCATTATATCCTGCGGGCAACAAAATGATAGTTGAATTCGACGCAATCACAGGCCAAGAGTTGGTGCTTACAGAGATCGAAGCTCCCGATAAAGTCGAATCTAGTGAAATCTCCGATTGCTTGAAAGTAACGATCCCAACCGATAAAGAAGTGAACACATACGTAGACAAAGAGAAAAAAGTTCTTGAAGCATCTTGGTATGATGAGTCTAAAGGCCAAGATGTAACAATAACCATTCGATATACAGATGACAATTGCTCCGAAAGCGTCAAAAATCTAATATTACACGTTGTACAATAAAGAAATTTCTAAAAATTCAATTCTGTCGCTCTAGGAGATCGGAAAAACTTCAAATATTCTTCGACCGAATGATTGTGAATGTACTGCTACGTGTCAGAGCTAAAAATATCCACATGCCTGACGGCTGCCCAGATAGGACTGAAGGTTAGTTATCAGGTTGTTTCTACCCAAAACTTGTCGATTATTTTCATCCCGCGGCTGACGGATACTAATGCTGAGGGAGGTGACCTGAATGGAAAAACGAAATGAAAACAAAGCGAAAGACGGAAGTATCGCAAGCAGTAAAAGGAAAACAAAGAAGAGAAACGAGCAGGAGATGAAAATCGCGGTTGCGTCTGCGGGTGTTAAATGAGGAGGCGCGGAATTTTTCGCGCCTTTTACATTTCTTTTTAAGTCCACCGATGATTCGGCTTCCTGGCTACATTATATGGGGATCATAGTTTCATCTTAGCGTGAGGATAAATATATGTGAATTTGTTCCAAGCTCCAATTTGCCTACATGTAGATGGTTTTCGGGATCACCTCAAAATGACTTTGGGGTACAGAGGATATCGTATTGGGCAGATGGAAGCGGGAATGCTCGTACAGCGTTTACTGCTGGCTGCGTCCGCCATGGGGATGGGAGGGCACCCACTCCTCGGATTTGATGTAAAGTTGGTTGATGAGATCTACAAGATGGCTCCCCCAGGAAAAACCAGCCTGATCCAAATTTCGGTCGGCCCTTATCGTCCTAACCCTCGGTTGGAAGGAAGATTGCAAGGTTAGGGGATTGGGGAAAATTGGTAAAGGTAGCTTTTGCATTCAACTCATCGGTTTCTACCCGGTGAGTTTTTTCTTAGTTCCACACAAAATCATCACATTTTTCGTTTAGAATGAAACTTGTCTATTTTGATTGATAAAATAATGGGGATGAGATAAGGATGTACCAGTTTTTTAGCGAGATCAGTTCATGGTTAAGCGGTCCGTTTGCGAATACTGCCCAGTCTTCAAATATCGCCTTGATTGCAGCATTGTTTTTCGGTTTTGCCGGTTCCGTTGCACCCTGTCAACTGACTGCCAATCTCGGCAGTATTACTTACTTCGGAAACAAATATATGTACCAAAGATTGGCCGGTTTGGAGTTTCTTCTTTATTTGTTTGGTAAAATGCTGGTCTTTTCCCTGTTCGGTTTGCTGTTTTGGATATTTGGCCAGAGCATTTCGACAAATTCAATTCCTGTATTTGTGTATGCCCGAAAAATTGTAGGACCTTTGCTCATCATCATCGGGTTGTATTTTTTAGGAGTTATCAAATTGCGGGGTACTTTCGGATTTCGAATCTCTACGGCTCTAAGAAATATAGCTGATCGGGCCGGGGGAAAAAAGGGCGCATTTCTGTTGGGTGCGGCCTTTTCACTTGGCTTCTGTCCGACCATGGTATTGCTGTTTTTCGGTTTGGTAATGCCCCTTGCTCTCCAATCCTCCTACGGTTTTATCCTTCCTTCCGTCTTTGCGGTGGGTACTGCATTTCCTCTGCTGCTATTTTTCGCTATTATGATCGGGTTCGGATTGGATCAGGCTGCCATTAAGAAAGTAAGAGTGTGGGGGCGGTGGGTTCATAAACTATCCGGTGTGTTCTTAATTGTGCTGGGAATCAGCGATACCCTTACGTACTGGAAAATCTAATTTGTATGTGGATTGGCGTTCCGGTGTTAATCGCACTCGTGCTCTTTTTTAATTTTGAGAAGAAAAAAAGGAGTTCCGAAATGAAAAAGATGATGAAAAAAGTCTATATGATCGTGGTTGCATTACTCCTATTATTTCCGGGTGAAATGTTTGCCCACGGAACGGAGGAAGAACATCAAAAAGAAGGATTTCTCGGAAATTATGTTTTCATCGGAACAGTGATTTTATTTGCTTTACTTCTTTTGTTCTTTATCCTCGCCAACAAAAAAACGAAGCAGCTGAACAATGCCAAAAAACAGGCAGACCGTGAAAAACGCAAGCAGCTGGCCAAGGCAGCAAAAGGTTTAAAGTGGGGGGCTATCGGTTCTTTTGCTGCCGTCGTTATCAGTGGGATTGTCGCATTTTCGAGCGGCAGTGATTCCGGTATCGAAAACGCGACCGGGGCAAACGGGAATGCAGGTGGGACCCGCGATGTAGATGAGGTCACCATACATCACGGGCATGGGATGAGTTATGCACCGGATGGGAGTAAAATTTTCTTTGCCGTTCATGACGGTTTACGCGTGTACGAGAAAGGCCAGTGGAGAATTCCTGCCGGCAACGTCAAGAGCGGGTCGGATAAAACAGGATCAATACGATAAACCGAAAGCTATATTGCAGCAATAACACATGAATGAGGAATGATGAAGAAAATGGATTGGTTACATATTTTGACATTTTTGGCCTGCCCCCTGATGATGCTCTTTTGTATGAAAGGCATGTTCAGTGGAAGCAAAGATAAGAATAACGGATCGGCTCAAACCAATGTTTCTCAGCATGACATGCAGCAATTACAAATCAAAATGGCTGATCTGATAGAGCAAAACCATATACTGACGAAGGAAATTGATATATTGAAAACAAAACCTTCCAATGTGATCGAGTTAACAGAGGTGAAGATGTCTAAACGAGAAACTTCCTGAATTATATTCATCATCATCATGATTAAGGGCGATAATCGCCGAACCGCTGGGGCCATCGCCAAACAGGCCACAATTATTCGTAAAAGTCATCCAAATCAAAAAGAACCATCGATTAGGCAAGCGCATAAAGTAAAAAGGTAAAAAAGAAAGCAACTGGAGGGAATAAGTAATGTCGATGTCGCCCAATGTCTATTATTGGCCTTACGCATATGTTAGATCAGACATGATGCAGCCTTGGATGATGACGAATGGAATGCAAGGTCCAATGATGGAAGCGGATCAGATGAAAAACATGATGGCAATGATGAAAGAACATATGGAAATGACAAAAACTATCAAGGAAACGGTGGATCGGATTGAACGCAGACAGATTGCCATGGAAAAAATGATGAAAATGTAAATAAAGGCTGCAAGCGTCTCAACTTTAGGGCGCTTGCAGCTTTTACTATTCATACAGACGCATTTCACCGGGAACGACAATGCGGAAGGGGAATACCACTTTGCTTCCATCCGCTTTCCAGGCTTCCACTTCCATATACATCGTGCCTGCAGCATGCAGGAAGTTTCCGGATAGTTTATACGTTCCGTTCCCAAGGTTAAACGCTATATTTTCTTTTCTCCACTCCGGCGGCATGAACAATATCGCTTTCACTTGTTTCAAGCCAGGTTTACCATTAAACCGAAGGAGTATATCGTTTGGCCCTATGCCCATTGGTGAAATATCAACCGATATTTTCAAATTTTCTTTTACCATACTTCTCGGAAAGACGCCTTGGCTGGCCGCGCTCGGTTTCGATTCTATTAAAACAGCCGCTGCGAAAATGATGAGTAAAGCGTACAGAAGCTCGATTCTTCCTCTGCGGACGAGAGCCGTGATCCCTTTTTCTGTCATCTGCTGCAAGGCGCGGCGCTGCCAATATGCTAATGCGACAATCAATATAACTAGTATTACCTTGAACAATAGAGCCTTTCCCCAATCGCTTAAAAGCAGACTGCCCAGTGAAAATGAAGGGAGAAATTGGGTGGCCATGCCAATGCCCGACAGAATGATCAGGATCATACTCCAGAACGCCCATTTGGAATATTTGATACCCGTTTGCTTGAGCCAGGGAAGCGGGTTTTCTTTTGGAATCATCACCAAGAGAGCCAGTAATCCCCCCACCCAAACCGATATGGCAAGTAAATGTATGAAATTCATCCCGACAGCCCAATAGCCCCCATAACGCGGATAGGTTGCATGACCGATTGCGAACGGCCAAAGCAATACCGCGATAATGAAGCCCGCTAGCTGAAGTCTAGTACGCAGCAACAAAGTGCTGACAGTCAGAAGGATGATTTGTAACGCCGGAATCCAGACAAATTTCAATGTTATAAACTCGGCAAGAGGAATCTGGGCCAATTCCAGACGTCGCTGGACAATCAATAGAATAAACCCTGCGGTACTTGCGCCGAAAGCAACCCAAGAGAGCCGAATCCAGTATCTGTAATTCCCGGTGTTGTTTGCAATCATGACTTGAAACCATCTACCGCCGGCCAGTGTTAAAAGCCCGAAAAAGGCTAGCCAATGTGCCACATGCTTCAGGTTAAAACCACTGCTGAAAGATTGGAACAATGGCGTAGTCTGGTTCGAGATTAAAGAAGTAACTTCGTTTACAGAAAAATAAAAAATACCCTGAAAATCAAGCCGTATATGAGACTCCGAATTCTCGATCGGTACAGCATACCAGGTTACCTGATACGTTCCGGAAGAGGGTAATTTCTCCAATGGAACAATGACGTGACGCGGGTCCTTGGGGTCCGCATACGGCTCCTTCGCAAGGACGGACGACTCTTTGCCAAAGACGCCAAGTGCTGTCACTTGGGCTGCGTGCGTAAACCAAAGCTCAATCTGTGCAGGAGATTCCTTGGTTATTTCTCCATCAGAAGGACTCGTTTTAATCAAACGGAATTCTCCTTGTTTTTCGGATGAAACAGAAGGTTTGGCGATCTCAAAATTATATTCATCACGAATGACATATCCGTCCAGTGCGATCAAATTGTATTGCACCGTATAAATGCCAGGCGGCAAATTTTCTTGAAGAAAAAGGACGATGTGCCGGGGGTCTTCCGCATCCGAAAAAGGTTTACCCCGCTGAACTTCTTTTCCCTTTTCATCGAATACTTTGACGGATTCGGAATGGATGACAACTGGATCTTCAAACCATATCTCGATATTAGCAGGAGGCTTATCCAATGTGATTCCGGACCCGGGAACCGTTCTCTCCAGTGTAGAATGTGCTTCTGCAGTCGAAAGTGACAGACTAATCAAGAAAATTAAGGAAGCGGAAAAGGTTAACAGCCATTTCCCTTTCCTTCCAAGCGATATTTCCATTACGATCGAACTCCTTATTTCTTGCAGCATAGCAACAACATTGTAGACGCGAACATTTCCCCATTTTAACGCAAAGTTGTGATGAAATTGTGATGAGAATGTGGTTTGTAAAAATAAACGAGTTATAAGGTAATAATTCAAACAACAAAAGACCGTCCGGTTATCACACCGGAATGGGCTTTTGTATCAATGTGACATCCATCCCGTATTATTTCTTAGCTGCCAACCAATTTGTGATATTGACAATCTCATCTTCCGTCAGTCTGCCTTCGAACTTCGGCATACCTCCTCCTCCGTTAACAATCCGATTATAAATTTGTTCTATGCTCATAGATGCTCCGATTTTGTTTAATTCCGGGGCAAATGCCCCCTGCAACTGATCTCCGTGGCAGGACAGACAATTTTGTTTATAGATCTCTTCCGCCGCAGCTACGTCAACAGGTCTGACTGGAACGGTGACCTTTGTTCTTTCCGGAGCGGTTTCTTCCTTTGGAGGAAGACCGAATAATAGCAAGCCGACACCGAGCACGCAAGCCAAGCAAATTACTCCAAACATAAGCCACTTGAGCATTAAATCACTCCTCAGGATGGTTCATTTTATGGAGAGCTATATTTATAGTACCTTCTCACCGTAAAGTACTTAGCCCGAAACAGTTAGATCTATATGGTCTTCAACCGCTCAGTAGAGTTAAGAATGAATGGAGTGGATGGAAATTTGGAAACGGTGGCAAGAGAGAGCATGAAATCGATTTAGCTAGTAGAGTTTTTGGAACAAAAGCATGTAAGCATAAGCTGGACAATTAGAACATTTAGAAAGTGGTGTAAAAAGTGGGGACTGGTCTACATGAAGTATCCTGAAATTTCGCGCATTCAGCTCAGCAATCATAACTGATGGGTGAGCAAAGCTTACAAATTTGCTTCGCATACATGCGGTTGTGGGACATAAACTGTGCGGATAGTCTATGCAATACCGGAGCAAGTGAATACTGGTTTTGGCTTTTGAAGATCTGGTTCTTTCAAACAAGAAGTCTTTGGTTTAACCAATTGTATTTTAATCAATCCCGTTTTTTTTATGCGTACGATTTATCCCGATGCAAAGGAATAATTTGGTGAAAAATAACAATCCTAAACCGATGGGAAGTGTTGACGATGATGGATAACATGATGGCGGACAGTTCCATAATGATCATGATTTGGATTGGATTCCTCATCGTCCTCGTGATTGAGAATCGTCCCCTCAATAGGAAAGATATGTTAAAGACGAAATTAGCGATGAAGAATATACGCCAGTAAGAAAATCAATCCTTAAATTGAAATAACAAGGGAGCAATTGATATGGATGAATTGCTTTATCTGATCGCTCTGGTTGCTGGGTTTGTGGGGTGTTTCACGTTATGGCGATATTCGAAAACGAGAAAAAAGGCATTGACTCGTCTCATTCGAAAGCAAGAACAGAATGAGGATAAGGACTAAGCACTATTTGATGTGAGCGCTTTTGATCATCGAAGCGCTTTTTATTTTTTTTCTTCACAGAAACAACAAAATTTAGTGTTACTGTGATCATACGTGATTTTTATGTCGGCTAGACTGACAGGAAAGGGGTAATTGAACAATGAAAGTCATTTTGTTTTATATCGGCGATTATCCGGTGAGGTCATACGGTCTTGTTGTTGCCATAGCGATTTTACTTGCCATTGGACTAGCGTATTATTTGGCTAGAGGTACCAAGTATCGAGAACATATTGGCAGCATAAGCCTTTATTCCATTGTGGGAGCGATTATAGGTGCACGAATGTGGGAAGTTTTCTTTTTTCAATGGAGTTATTACTCGAGTCATCTAGGTGAAATTTTTGCTATCTGGCAAGGCGGGTTATCGATTCAGGGAGCATTGGTCGGTGGTTTTGTAGCCGGAGCGGTTTATACTTGGTTAAACAAACTAAGCTTTTGGGAATTTGCTGATATAATTGCGCCAGCGATTATTTTTGGACAAGCAGTTGGTAGGATTGCCTGTCTCTTGAATGGGGACGCATTTGGCTCCCCGACAGGATCCAATTTTGGCTTGGTTTATCCGGAAGGCACAATCGCTTATGATACCTATGGTTCCCAACCCTTATGGCCGGCTGAAGTTTTTGAAGGCCAATGGGATTTGATTGTGTTCGGGCTGTTGTTGATTCTTAAAAATCGAACATGGCCGACAGGATTTTTGTTTTTGGCATACAACATCCTCTATTCCTTCGGAAGATTTATGCTTGAATTCTTACGTGGGGATACACCCAGATATCTGTTCAATTGGACAGCTGCGCAATGGACCAGTATGACGATTGTCCTGCTTTCCACGATCATGATGGTTGCATTTTACAGGAAATCGATGCAGGCACAAAGGCAGAGGACCTCATAAAACATTTATTATAAAGACAATGTTTGTTCATGATTTATTGTTATAGTATTCCTGGTCCCCACGAACTTCATATTTTCAACAAATTTAGGGAGTATAATAATAACCACAAATTGATTTTTTATGAATGAGGGATTTTATGCAAAAATTTCAGATACTCGTTGTAGATGACGAATGGAATATGCGAAATCTGCTTCGAATTTACCTCACGAAAAATGGTTACGAGGTAACTGAAGCTAAAAACGGCCATGAGGCGTTATCGTTAGTTGCGAATCAAGCTTTTGATGTCATTATTTTGGATGTCATGATGCCTGAAATGGATGGTTGGGAAGTTTGCAGTAAAATTCGTGAAACGAAGCAAACTCCTATACTGATGTTGACGGCTCGCACAGAAACGAAAGACAAAGTACACGGGTTAACGGTTGGGGCGGATGATTATTTAGTGAAGCCTTTTGAGCCGGAGGAATTGATGGCCCGTGTGTTTGCCCTAGTAAGGCGTTCTCAAATTTCTGAAGCAAGCGTCATGCCAAGTAAAACGATTAAACATCTCGATATGAGCATCGATCCTGTAGGCAGAGAGGTATTCATACTAGATAGGTCCATTGATTTTACACCGAAGGAATTTGATTTGTTGTACCTATTGGCGGACCAATCCAAACGGGCATTCACACGAGAAGTATTACTTACGCAGGTTTGGGGACAAGATTATTTTGGAGATATACGTACAGTAGACACACATGTAAAAAATATTCGGGATAAAGCTCGTAAAACAGGATTGTCGTATAATCCGATTCAGACCGTATGGGGAGTCGGTTATAAATTTCAAGGAAAAGATGAACGCAAATGAAATGGAACCGAATTGTTGTTAAACTGGGCGGAACGATCATTCTCTTGTTTCTTGTGGTTTTATTACCTGTTGGTTTTGTCATTAATCAAATATTTTCCGGATTTTATTTTAGTAAGGTCCAGGAGGACATTGACCAACTTTCATCCCGGTATGCGGACGCTATCGCAGCAACACAAAATCCTATGATGGTCAAAATGATGGCCGATTTCTCGCAAGTAAAATTGTACATTGTGGATGTGGATGGACAAATTATTGTTGATCCGGGCTTAGCCGGGTTATCTAAGGGTTCTTTTATTTCGAAGGCGGAAGTTCAAGCTTTAGCTAAAGGTAATACTATCAATAAGCGGTATGAAGATTCCTTTTCAGGAAACCAGTACTTAGTTTCCGGCAACTCCATTAAAAATGAAAACCTTTTTTATGGTGGAGTTTATGTCCTATCCTCAACAGAAGGCATTCAGCAATCGGTTCAGAAAGTTCGTGATCTGTTGGTCCTGTCAGGTATAGGTGCCTTTTTCCTTGCGCTAGGGTTTACATTTGTCATTTCCAGAAAATTATCCGATCCCTTAATTCAAATGGAACATGCCACACGAAAAATTGCAAAAGGGGACTTGAATACAAGGGTTGATGTGCTCTCAAGGGATGAGATGGGATCATTGGCGCATGCCATTAATGATCTGGCTGTCGACTTACAAAGGTACCGCGATACAAGAAGTGAGTTTTTTGCCAACATCTCTCATGAGCTAAGAACACCGATGACCTATTTGGAAGGCTATGCGAAAGTGGTCAAAGACGGTTTGTATCAAACCGAGGAGGAAAGGAATCGATATTTAGATATTATTTATCAAGAAAGCGTCCGCCTTACGCATTTGATACATGATCTGTTTGAGCTTTCCAAAATGGAAGAAGGGAAAATCAGCTTCAGTTTGGAATGGATTGACCTTTCCGAAGTCATTGAACATGTGACGTTAAAGGCGGGACTAAAAGCCAAAGAAAAAGGACTGGAAATTCAGGTCGATCTCCAAAGAAATCTTCCTATGATCTATGCCGATGGTCTTCGCATGGAACAAATTTTCTTGAATTTGGTTGAAAACGCGATTCGCTATACGGAAAAAGGGACAGTTTTTGTACAAATGAAAAGAACGAATTCGAATGAAATCTTGATCTCCATTGAAGATACCGGTATAGGTATCCCTCAAAACGAGCTGCCTTATATTTTTGACCGCTTTTATCGAGTTGAAAAGTCGCGTTCCCGCGAATATGGAGGAACGGGTTTAGGACTTGCGATCGTGAAGAAACTAGTAGAACTCCAAGATGGAACCATTGAAGTTTCCAGCGAGGTTGGCCGCGGCACTCGATTGGTGCTCCGATTCCCATTAACATCCAAGGGGGAGGATTAAAATGAAACGGTTAGAATGGCTCATTGTCATAACCTTAGTTGTAATCGGTCTGTCGTGTTTGACGATGTCGGCTACTTCGATGATGAATCCGGAATCCATCCGTGACTATTTGAGCAATTTATTGAAAATATGTCTCTGGATAGGCATTCCCGTCCTGATTGCCGGAATCGTATATATGATATTCAAAAGAAAGAAGAGGGATTAACCAAAATGAAAAAGATTGTTTTTGGGATCTTATTCAGCTTATTTTTCTTATCCTCACAGGCGTTTGCTCATGGTACGGCAGAAGAACATCAAGTTGAAACGGGCGTGAATATGTACTTCTTTACCATCGGTACAATTGTTTTATTTATTCTCTTTTTGGCCCTACATTATGCTTCCAACAGCAAAGTGAAAAATTTAACTAATGTAAAAAAACAAGCGGATCGAGAAAAACGATTAAAGTTAACCAAATGGGCAAAAGGATTTAAATGGTTATGGATCGTTTCTCTACTGGGAAGCGTCGTCCTTGGTGGAATGAGCTTATTGGGAAATGGGACGAAAGGAGCTTCGGAGATCATCTTGCATCATATCCATGGTTTGGGTTACTCCAAAGACGGTGAAAGAATTTTAATTCCTGCGCACGATGGCTTAAGGGTTTATGCAGAAGGCCGTTGGAGTATTCCAACGGGAGAAAAGCATGATTACATGGGCTTTTCAGCCGTTGATGACGGTTTTTACAGCAGTGGACATCCGGCCCCAGGTTCAAACATGAAAAATCCGGTAGGCATTATCAAAAGTAATGATGAAGGAAAAACGATCTCGAAATTAGCTCTTGAGGGAGAGACTGATTTTCATGGTATGACTGTTGGGTATAAAACACATACCATTTATCTTTTCAATCCAGCTCCGAACTCGAAAATGACTTCACCGGGGTTATTCTATAGCAAGGATGAAGCCAAATCCTGGTCAAAAAGCGAGATCAAAGGACTAGAGGGAGAACCAGCGGCCCTCGCTGCTCATCCTGTGAAGGATAATGTAATTGTGTTGGGCACTCAAAAGGGAGCGTTTATTTCCAAGGATTATGGACAGAGTTTTGAAAAAATGCTCCCGGATCTGCAGATTACCTCCTTGTCTTTCACTAATGAAGGAATGTTAATTGTGGGCGGATTCACTCAAGAACCAGTACTACAAGTTGTAGACATTGAAACCAAAGCGGCAAATACGATCCGAATTCCAAAACTTACTAGTGATGCGATTGATTATGTTGCTCAAAATCCAGTGAAGACAAAAGAAATGGTGTTTGCCACGACGAAAAAGGATGTTTATCTAACTCGTGATGAAGGAAACCATTGGACAAAAATCGCGGATCAGGGAAAAGCAAACTCGGAAGTCGATTAAATTTTATTATTGTTTCATTGGGAGACCTTAAAGGGTCTTCCTTTTTTTCATACAATGATTTTGGAATCTACATACTTTCTTCAAGGATTCAACAAATTTCTTTGTTATGATGCGTTTAGTTGCGATAAAGGAGGCTACTATTCAATTTCAGAAGCTGTGTACAACAACATCGGAAGCCTAATTTAAAGGAGATGGTTATATGATGCTTGTGTTCATTTTATTATTTTTTGGGGTCGTTGCTTTGGTGATTTTTGGCGTGATTATCGTTATAAGAAAAGCTTTTAAAAAGAACGAAGATCCAACAGTAGCGATTTTAAGAGCAAGATATGCTCGAGGTGAAATTGACGAGGAAGAATTAAACCGAAAAATGACGTATGTAAAGAATAAAAGAATATAACGCTCTGGTTGATAGAACTAGTACTGGCATCCACCCGCTTTAGGATGCCTTTTTTTTCTGAAATCTACATGCTTTCTTCATAGATTCAACAAATTTCTTTGTTATGATGCGTTTAGTTCTGATAAAGGAGGGTGAAAGGGGATGAAGGGAAACACCGTTCTCATTGTTGAAGATGAGCCGGCTATTGCAGATACATTAAAAATATATCTGGTTAAGGAAGGATTTCATGCCGAAGTTGTAAGCGATGGAATGAAGGCAATACAAAGATTTCATGAGCTTACGCCGGTCCTTGTACTTCTTGATCTGAATCTTCCTGGAATGGACGGAGTTCAAGTGTGCCAACAGTTGAGATCCTCTTCTAATGTTCCGATCATTATGCTGACCGCTCGAGATGAGGTGCAAGATAAGCTTCAGGGTCTCGGAGTAGGTGCAGATGACTATATTACTAAACCGTTTCATGTGCGAGAAGTGTTGGCTCGTGTGAAAGCACTGATGCGCCGCGCGTGGCGTCCAGACACGGAACTGGATCGGCTGATGATTGGTGATGTCATCATCGAACGTAAATCGTTGCGAGTTTGGAAAGCGGGCAAGGAAATTCAGGTCACTCCGACCGAGTTTAAATTGTTAGCTGTGCTCATGGAGAATGAAGGCCAGGTATTATCTCGATTTCAAATTATTGAAGCGATCTATGGATACTCCTATGATGGTTTTGAAAGAACCCTGGATAGCCATATCAAAAATTTGAGGCATAAGCTTGAAGATTACCCACAAAAACCGGAGTATATTTTAACGGTCATTGGCGCTGGATATCAGTTCAAGCGGATTGGGTTATGAACCGACTATCAAGAAAACTGACGTTATCGTTTTTTATTGTATCTGTCCTCTCCATGGGCGTGATGGTCATTCTCGCGAGAAAGATTTTTCAATTTATGCTGAGCCGATATATGCCGAATCAGATGCAGATGATGTCCCCGTTTTCGGGGGGGTCAACCGAACGATTTTTTAATGCGCTTGATGTTTCCTATATTCTCGCCGGTTTCATTTCTATTTTGATTTCTTTTGCATCGGGGTATCTGGTTGTCCTTATTATTACCCGACCTCTGCAAAAGCTTTCCAAAGCCGCTGATCGTATTGCAAATGGTGATTTAACGGAAAGAGTTCAACTCGGTACTGATGATGAAATCGGTCAAATGGCCAAAAGTTTTAATAGCATGGCTTCCGCACTGGAGCAAACGGAACAGCAGCGTAAAGCTTTATATGCAGATATTGTTCATGAACTTCGTAATCCGGTCACGGTAGCCCGCTGTCGTCTTGAGGCCATGTTGGATGGAATGGTCGCCCCCAGCCCTCAGGAACTGAAATCGGTACATCATGAAATGCTGATGCTTACTCGTGTGATCACAGATTTAAGAGATCTTTCGCAAGCCGATAACGGTCAGCTTACTCTCCATAAGGAAAGTATTGATCCCCGAGTATGGCTAACAAAAGCGGTGGAAGAGTTTCAAATTATGGCGGAGGAGAAGGGGATCCAATTATCCTTTTCAATAGAACGAAAGAATCCAAAAATCAACGCAGATCAGGAAAGATTAAACCAGATTATGCACAATTTGCTCAGCAATGCGATTCGTCATACTTCTGATGGGGGAAACATAATCGTCAGCTTACAAAAAAATCAGGAGAAGGGCGCTATCGTTTCCATTCAAGATACGGGCTACGGAATTCCTGCTGAAGATCTGGAGCATATTTTTGAGCGATTCTACCGTGTGGATCGATCACGATCGAGAAATACAGGGGGCACTGGTCTCGGACTTGCCATTGTGAAGCAACTTGTCGAACTGCATGGCGGGGAAGTTTGGGTGGAGAGTCAAATAGGAAAAGGGAGTACATTTTCTTTTTCTCTTCCCATAAAAACTTAAGATTCTATAGTACTGCACACATTGTAGAGGGGGAGAACTCATGAAACGCTTTTTCAAAAAAATGTTTTTGATTGTAATGGTGGTTTTGATTATAGGTTTGGCAGGAGGCGGCATCTACTACTTTTATGGAGATCAGCTGTACAGTGCCGCAAATAACTTATTTACGAAAAAACAAGAGCAGGTACAGGGAATGGGTACCAGTGATACGCAAGCGAATACGTCGAATACTCAGGGAACCCAAGGTATGTCAGGGATGTCGATGAATCCGACCAATGGTAATATGGATCAAAATATGCCGGGAATGTCCATGGGCCAGAGTACGCCGAATACTTCAACAAATCAATCGATGCCGGGTATGGATATGAATACAAACATGCTCGCGATGAATCAGGGAATGAGTTCCATTAATCAGGGCATCTCAATGATGAATCAAGCCATTAGCGTACTTCAAGGGACGACCAATACAACAAATACGAACGGTACTTCAAAGCCAGATACCATTCAACAAGTAACGACACAAATGCAACAAGGAATGGACATGATTAACCAAGGTATCGGATCCATGAATAAGATGATGGATAACATGAGCCGTTCTGGCTCGAATATGAATATGGGACAAGGCATGATGGGCGGCATGTCCGGAGGAAGCATGAACATGGGTACATCTCCGGAACAAGGAAATACAGGGAACAATGGGAGCATGAATGGTATGGGCATGGGTCAGGGCATGACAGGTAGCATGTCCGGTGGAAGCATGAACATGGGTACATCTCCGGAACAAGGGAACACAGGGAACAACGACAGTATGAATGGTATGAGCATGGGTCAAGGCATGGCGGGTAGCATGTCCGGCGGAGGCATGAATATGGGTACATCTCCGGGACAAGGGAACACAGGGAACACAGGGAACAACGGCAGCATGAATGGCATGAGCATGAGTCAGGGTACGATGGGCGGCATGTCTGGCGGAAACATGGCCGGTCCAAGCATGGGTATGATGGGCATGGGCATGGGCATGGGGCAGCAAATGATGGGAGGCAGCATGCCCATGGGTTCCTCTATGAGTACGGGTCAAGGTATGACGGGCGGTAACATGAGCATGGGTACTTCCTCGGGTCAAGGCAATACAAACAATATGAATGGAACAGATAATAATATGAGCGGTATGGGAAGCATGGGAACCCCGACATTAAATAACATTTCCCTTGTTTTTAATCTGCTTCTTGTCATTTTTGTAATCGCAATGCTTCTTGGTGTCATTGGTTATATTGTTTCTCTCCTAAGAAAAAAGGGAGAAAATAAACAACCTACAGCAGCTTCATGATGAAGAAATGCTTCTATACGTTTTGTGAGTTTATTTTTGAAAATGAGGTGATCGTGTTTGTTTGAAAATAAATGGATGAGGTTGGCCTTTTTCTCACCTTTAGGCGGTTTGATTATTTATGGCATCTTGCATTTCTTTTTTTCCAACGTCTTTTCCTTGAATCAAGGAATGATGGGCGGAATGATGAGTATGGACCGAGGTATGATGCGATCGGAAATGGGAGGATCATCGGGTTCATTTCTCTTTGATTTTATTACCTTTATCTTTACTCTGTTGATTGTCTTGTTTATTTTCGGCCTTATTCTCGGTTTCATTGCATTTCTTCTGATCTATTTGAAAAGAACCTTTTTCCCAAATGTAGAAATAAAACAAGTTCTACAACAAATCATTTCAGGCGTTTCAACAAATAACCCACCCGCTGCCACGGAAACATTGGAAGATAAAAAGGACTAACTTCCGATATTAAATGACAAATCATAACCAATTTTATGATGGAAGGTATAAACAAAAATGACAAAAACGTTAGAATTACTGAACGGACGTTGGCATGAAATAGCGATGCGAGTGTATTTGTTTATCGTAGTAAGCCACTGGGCAGAGCATCTGTTGCAAGCTTTTCAAATATGGGTACGTCACTGGCCAAGACCCCAAGCTAAAGGGTTTTTAGGATTATTTTTCCCATGGCTCGTTTCTTCTGAATGGCTGCATTATGCTTATGCCCTTATTATGCTTCTTGGACTCATCTTACTTCGTCCAGGTTGTACAGGAAGATCGCGTTACTGGTGGAATGCGGCTTTGATCATTCAATTTTGGCATCATATCGAGCATCTTCTCTTGTTTATACAAGCTCAAACGCATCATAACTTTTTTGGCGCATCAGCACCGACAAGCATCGCACAATTGCTCTTTCCAAGAGTAGAACTACACTTGTTCTACAACGCGGTTGTGTTTATCCCGATGGTTGTGGGGATGATTTATCACATATGGCCGCCGGCTGGAGAACGAAGTCATGCACCTACCTGCAGTTGTTCAATAAAAAGGGGTTCCTCGAATGATCAATGTATGTTGGCCAGTTAAGTGGAGGTAGATTGATGCATGAAAGATGAGTTATACAACAATTCCCGTCCTTAACATCCAATACTGTAAAAGGAGCTCAAATTATGTGGGAAAAGTTTAAAAAAGACCCATGGTTAAAGTTAATTGCCGCTTCCTCGATCATTTTAATGATCGGCTCATTTGTCAAATTTCTTTTATCTCGATTCGAGGCCAGTACGCCAGAATTAGGGATGAAAATGATGAAGGGCATGTTTCTCAATATGTTTATTAAGGATGTTTTAAATACAGCGATTCAAGGTGTCGTATTATTACTTCTTTTAGGCGCGGGGGTAGGCATGTTTCTGGTCTTCAGAAGAATACTAAAGATAAAAGCGTGAATGGGAAAGAAAGGAACAACGGTATGAAAATGAAAGGTCGCCCAGTTAGGCTTGATGCGATTGCCCATTGGATTTGGACCATTCTGTTTATGCTTCTGGCTCTTAGCGGCTTTTCCATGATGGGTGCCCGGTTTGGTTGGATGTTTGGGTATGAATTTGGATTTGCCGACTTTGTTCATCGGATCGTGGGTGTGCTGTTTATTGTCTGGGTGTTTCTTGCTCTGATATATGCGATTGTTGAGATGATGAAACGAAAATCAGAAAAAACTTCATGGTTGCCTGTGGGAAAAAAGGGCTTTTCCAGATTCACGTTTTTTGTGACGCTTTTGCTTATTTTCAGTGGGTTCTTACTTTGGTTTCATCCCCTGATTCCGTATCTGTTCGGCACTTTTGGTTTTGTGATACACGAAATTGCGGCACTCGTTTCGATTGGGAGTATCGTATGGCACATTTATGTAAAACGCCACATTTTACAGGATATTAAAAAAAGAAAGTAAACTAGACATGAACAGGGGTATGCACATGGAGATAAATAAATGGTTTGTGTTAGCGGTTCGTTCCATCGCAGCACTACTATTGTTTATAGCGGCTGGAGTGATTATTTCAATGCTGAATCCGGCGGTAACCCCTGACCAACAGGAACAATATATGATGGGCATGATGAAGGCAATGATGAATACCTTGATGTGCCAGACGAATGCATTAAGTAATGGCATACACCATTTCTTGTTCATCTTTCTTACCTTGATGTTGCTCGTTATGATTCCATTGAGTATAGGGATCGGGTTCATCTTACGGAAATCAAGGATCAATCATTCATGAAGAACAATAGAAAAAGATTTTATCGACTGCTTTTCTCTTTTACATTTTTGTTTGTTTTGGTTTCTCTATTGAGCTTATGGTATAGCAAATCCCCTAACATGATGAGTTCCGAGATGACCATGGGGATGGACATGATAAGGTCAATATTTTCGGGAATGACTTGGACGGATTTATTTACAACGATGGGTCAGATGATGGGCGAGATGCAAGGAATGATGCCAACAAACCCCATCATCGTAGGGTTAAATCTTGTTTTAACGCTGGCTCTGATCATTTTCACCCTATTGTTAATAGGCGCTTCAATTATTTTCATTATGTTATGGAAATAAATCTTTAGTGTGCTTTTTTGAGAGAAAGCGGATGAGATTTTATAGGGGGGGTGATCGTTGGCTTTACTGATATATGAAAGCTGAGCAATTTAGTATTTCAAAAATACGTTTGTTTAGGAGGGTTAGCATGTTAAAGAATCGTTGGGTCAAATTAGTTTTCATCTCTCTCATTGGTATCTTGGCGATAGGATTGGCACAATTTGTTTTTTTAAGCATCTTTGCCCCAAATCAAGGAAACCAAGGTTCTAATATGGGACAAGGCATGGCGAGTTCAGGAGGTATGGGAATGATGGGTTCAGGAGGTGGTATGGGCATGGGTCAAGGTATGATGGGTATGGGTCAAGGCATGATGGGCAATATGGGTAGCGGCGGTATGGGAATGATGGGTTCAGGAGGAATGGGGGGCATGTCCTCCGGCGGTTCATGGATGGGATCGATGTTTAGTCTTATTTTCACTTTATTGATTATTGCAGCCGTGATTGGGTTATTCGCTGGTCTCATTGGATTTGCTTACAATTATGCGAAGAAAAATAATCTACTGGCCAAGCTTCAAAATAAAGAAACGAATGAACCAAAAGAAGTTGTTGTGCACAAAGAAGTCGCCGTACTTGAGTAATGAAAAAATATTTATACAAGGAGATTAATTTTAATATGAAAAAATATCTGATGTCTATGGTTGCTTTGTTACTCGTTGTTGGAATTATTGCGGGTTGTTCTGCAAAAGGAGGTTCAAATACAAGCTCTCAGGCAAAAGAAATTGTCATAACTGCGAAAAATATGACGTTTGAGCCGAACACCATTACGGTGGACAAGGGAACGAAAATCAAGCTGACTTTCAAAAACGAAGAAGATGTAACGAACAACTTGATGATCGAAGGAACAAACATCAAGATTGAGAATGTCGAAGCCAAAAAACAACAATCCAATGAATTTGTCGCTGATCGTCAAGGAGAATTTACAATCACGACCAGTGCTTCAGGCATGGGAAGCATGACAGGCAAATTAATTGTGAAGTAAATGAAATAGAAGGTAACATCCAATAATCGGATGTTACCTTTTTTATATGGATCTCCATAACGTCTCCATAACGGCATGATAAAGTGATATTCAGATCAACATTAGCTGATCAAATGAAACAATGGAGGTTATAACAATGACTAATTATTAAACGTAAAAGCTTCTCCATAGTCACTCCATATCACTGTGATATTGTAAGAGTAGATCAAGTGAATCTTAATAAAAACAAAGAGGTGTTTAACAATGTTGAAAAATCGTTGGGTAAAATTATCATTATTTTCGTTGGTCGGTCTTTTGGCTATCGGGCTTGTACAGTTTATTTTCCAAGGTATCTTTGCAAGTCAAGGAATGTCTGGTTCGGGAATGTCCGGATCGGGAATGGGTCAAGGCATGATGGGTGGTGGAAGAGGCATGGGCCAGGGAATGATGGGCGCAGGAAGTGGCATGGGTCAAGGGATGATGGGCGCAGGAAGAGGCATGGGCCAGGGAATGATGGGCGCAGGAAGTGGCATGGGTCAAGGGATGATGGGCGCAGGAAGTGGCATGGGTCAAGGCATGATGGGAATTGGTCAAGGCATGTTAGGCGGTGGAATGGGATCGTCATCCGGTTCATGGCTCGGTTCGCTCTTTAGCCTTATTTTTACACTGTTTATCATAGCGGCTGTAGTTGCATTGTTTGTTGGATTGATCGGGTTGATTTATAGCTACGTGAAGAGGGATTCTAATACAAAAGATACGAATTCAAAAGAAGTGGTTAAAGTTAAAGAAAATGAAGTAACTGTGCTGGAAAGTTCAGTGTAAAATGAAACTTTATAAAAATAAGATCGCCTTACAGATTCCGTGTAAGGCGATTTATGTTTAAAGCCATATCCTAGACTTTAAGCAGCCATTTTGCGACATTCGTCAGCACATTTACGGCATTCGTCAGCGCATTGCTTGCAATGAGTGTCTTGGAACTTCGCACATTCCGCACCGCAAGCATCACAGATTATTGCACAAAGGCTGCATATTTGCTTGGCGTAAGTGCTATTACGGGACATAAATTGAGCGGACAAAGCACAGATATCTATACAATCCCGGAGAAGATTAATACAGTTTACTCTGGCTTGTACATCTGGTTCTTTCAAGCATGAAGAAAGACATTCTTCACATGCTTGCATACATTTGTTACAAGCATCGATGCATGTTTGGTATTGTTGTACAGTTGAATTTACAGTGGTAGGCATTGATTAGATCCTCCTTAGATTTTTTTCGTGGTCTTTAAGTAACCTAAAATATTGTTTGCAGTTTTCATTTTTATATACAAGACCTCTTAGCTTATTGGGTATAAAAATCATGAACTTTAGTTTCAAGGGAATTTTTAAGAAGGAAATGAAAATCCTATAGATGGAGGTGTGTATATATGATGGATGGATCCATGATGAACGGTTCAATGATGGAAGGTTCTATGATGGCAATGTGTATCATAATGGGTATCGGTTTGCTTATATTTGTAATTGTAGTCGGATTAACCGTTTACCTGGTCGCCCGAATGTTGATGAAGAAAAGTCGACTTGAAGATCGTCCATTAATGATTTTAAAAGAACGTTATGTTAAAGGTGAAATTAACGATGAAGAATATAAGCAAAAGAGAAATTTATTATTCAAGCATACAGAATAATTGTTCAGTAGATAAAAATAAACTGTAAGGTAGTGAACACATGGACGAACTGTTGTATCTCGTAGCATTAGTTGTTGGCTCTGCTGGGGCCTATTCGTTCTGGCGATATTACAGAACAAAAAAGAAGGAAAGGTAAATCTAAAATACTTATAGAACTTCATAAAAAGCAGACGGAATCTTCACTGTTTTATCAAATCCTTATGTTAGGATAAACGTAAGTCCAATTTAAGGAGGAGATTCAAATGGGATGCTGCGGACCGTCGAACAATAAAAAACAAGAAGTTCTTCAAAATAAGGATGCAGATAAACAATTAAGTCCGATTGATTTATTGAAAATTCGTTTAGCACGCGGGGAAATTCAGGTCGAGGAGTATGTGAAAACAAAGGCCTTATTAGAAGAATAAAAACATGGATGTTACCAGTGTCAGGAAGATTCCGGCACTGGTTTTTATTTATATCACAATTTCAACACATCTATAGGTTATAATGCAGTGTAATATGGATTTAGAGGAACGTGATGGGAAAAAACCTAATTATATGCTTCGATGAAAATCGTGAGTCTCCATAAGCAATCCATGTATTGATGTTAATCTTATATTGAGGTTCATGCTTCAGTTAACTAAATTTTATTTAAATTCCCCAAATGAGGTGGACATTATGATTAAAGATCGATGGCTGTTGCTTTCTCTCTTCTCACTAATTGGTATCCTTGGGTTTGGTGTATTACAGACTATTTTTTCCAGCTTTATTTCACCTATCCGTGGCATGCAGAAGCCTAGCATGGGTATGGGACAAGGAATGATGGGAGGTATGATGGGCCAAGGGATGGGGGCAGGTCAAGGAATAACGGGAGAAAAAATGGGCTTTGGCATGGGAGGTATCTCATCTGGCTCGCTAGTGGGCTCACTTTTTAATTTTCTATTTTCAATACTCATCTTCTTGGCAGTCACTGCTCTATTCGTCGGGCTGATCGGATTTATTTATAGCTATATTAAAAGAAATGAAGCCAAGGTAGAGATTACAGCCGTTGAAGGTGGAGCTAACCTAGAAAATACAACTGTTGAAAGTAAATCTACGGTTCAAAGCAATGCAGTTGAATATATTAAAAGAAATTTCCTCACAAAGTCTGAAACTAAAGATGTGTAGCATGTGCATACCCCTATTATGGAGTTAATTCATGTTTGGTAAAAAGACAAGGTCGGAAGGGAAACCAACCTTTGTGAAGAATAATTACATAGAAAATCACTTACAAAGTGTACTATTTACAGAAATCAAGAAACAGTTTTTAACCATACCGATAAGGAGGAAACGAGAATGAACAAACGACTGGCAGCAGTTGACATCGGAAACGATGCAATAAAAGCGTATGTGGAAAGTCTAGAGAATGAAGTTTATATTCCAAATGTCATTGCCGAGATTGGTGCTTCCCGAGAAATTGTTGAAATGGAAAAATACGCATTAGACGGGTTACACGTTGAGATTGTTTCCAGTGCGTTAAAACGCGGGAAAGGCGTCTATGCCGTTGGAAAACTTGCCACTGGGTATTCTCACAACGACGAACTGACGCCGGATTCTGAGAAATCAGAAGGTGACCAGCCCCTCATCATGCTTTTAACGGTGCTTGCTTATGATGCGGCCAAAAACATTCCCGAAAAGAATGGGATCATCGAGGCAACATATTACCTTTCAACAGGATTACCTTTGAGTGAAGCCAAAAGAGGAAAACGTAAAGTATTTAAAGAGAAACTCAAGAACAATAACCATGAGATTCACTTCAAAGTCACCCCCGAAGTGGGTGGGAAAATTGTCCGTCTAAAGTTTGAAGAGGTGTTGGTCAATATCGAAGGCCATGTAGCATTAATCGATTTGACGACCAATAATGATGGATCGGTACGCAATCAAGAACTTACCCAGATGACTGTTCTCATCAATGACATTGGAGGGCTATCGACTGATGCTGCGATCATTCATTCGGATGGAAGTGTAGATAACATTTATTCTGATGGGATAAAAGAAGGTGTATCTCCATATCTCGATGAAATCATTGATCGCGTCTATCGTAAATTCGGCTACAAATTTCTAAGCAGACAGCAGTTGGTGGAAATCGTTACCGCCGAAGATCCTGAATTACGGAATCATATTTGGCTAAAGGGAAATCGAACAAGCATTCAATCCATCGTAGACGACGTATTGGTGAAGTTAGCCAGAGAAGAATATAAATTGATCAAGAATACATGGAATCAGGTTCCCAGCATCCGTGTTTCCTACCAAATCGGGGGAGGGTCCTTACTCTTAAAACCATACCTTGAGAAAATTAACGAACAGGAAGAAGGGTATCCACTTCGATTTGTAGGGCCAAAAGAAAGCGTTTGGATGATCGCTAGGGCATACTTCAAATTGTTGACGATTTATCTTCAGATGAAAGGATTACAACCGGAAGAAGTTACAAATTAGGTGCTCTTATATGGTGCATGAATTTGAATCAGGACAGATCATATCCTTTCCTTTACCCGCGGATACTCCGAAACCAGTTATTGAGTTTCTCAACCAACTCAAAGAAACGGAAGAAGGAAGTTTTCACAATATAATTGCCCAACTTTTCATTAATGGTGTCAATCATGAGCTCAATAGCTCAAAACCAACTGTTACAATTCCCCTTCCAGAGAATCTGACATCCGAACAAAAGGATTGGTTTAATCATGCTTACACGAAACAATTATTAGGGAATTGGATCTGCCAACTAACCTTTAATTCCGCTCAAACCATACATTCCTCCGGATTTGAATTGCCAACCAGAGAAAAACTGCCACAAGAAGTACAATCAGAAAATGTACAGCATGAAGAAACAATCGAATCAAATCTGGAACATAAACATACAGGGTTTCAAGTGAGCACTTCGTATCACGCTAAATTGGTGGGGTTTTTCATTGAAGATCAATAAAAGAAAACGGCAATGCAAGATTTGACCAGTGTCAGGATAATTTCCGGCACTGGTTTATTCATTTTCATCACATTTTCAACACATCTATTAGTTATAATGCAATGGTTAGACTACTTAACCGGGGATGAATCGTAATGGGAAAATTATTTCCAAAAGTCTATGATATTTTAATGGGTCCTCTTGAACGAAGAGGATTTGGTCAAATTCGAAAAAAACTGATGCAAAAAGCGCGTGGAGAAGTATTGGAAATTGGATCAGGCACGGGGTTTAACTTTCCCTTTTATGAACATGCCCAAAAGGTAACCGCTATCGAACCTGAGCCACGTATGAGGGAACTATCTTTATCAAGAGCCCAAAATGCCCAAGTTCCGATTGAAGTTATATTAGCTGGAGCGGAAAAGCTTCCATTTCCAGATGATTTTTTTGATACTGTAGTATGTACTTTGGTTCTTTGTACGATTCCTAATTCAACTAAAGCTCTCTAATATATCCGTCGTGTTTGTAAGCCGGAAGGTCAAATTCTGTTGTTTGAACATGTGAAAATCGAGCATCGTTTTCTCGGTCAACTCCAGGAATGGCTTACGCCTTTTTGGAAGCGAGTATGTGATGGATGTCATTTAAACCGCAATACGCTTCAATTGGTTAAACAAGCGGGATTCAAAGTGACCTCAATAAACCGCTATTACAAGGATATTTTTCTTGTCATTGAAGCGATCAATAAAAAACAATCTTTCTTCTAACTTTCTTCTAACTTTCTTCAAACTTTTATCACATTGTTTCGGTATACTGGACTTATCTTAATGAATGGAGGAATGCGTAATGCAATGGTTAAATATATTGGCAGTTCTTGCCTGTCCCTTAATGATGATTTTTTGTATGAAAGGTATGTTTACTGGACATAAAAAAACGGATGGAAAAGTGAATACAAATAGTCAAGCGGGCGTCTCTACACAAGAATTACAGTCCCTTCAAATCAAAATGGCAGACTTAATCGAGCAAAACCATCAATTATCTAAGGAAGTTCAATCCTTGAAACAATCTCAAACGACGAAAGAGTCGAGCAAAATAAACGAAAACTCTGTCAATGTCATGAATTAATAGATGGTTTGTTGATTATAAAAAAAGTGAGCGGGTCAAAATGATCGCTCGCTTTTTTATTTTATTCAAATATATAGCGGTATTAATACAGTGATAATCTATTCCAATGTGCAAAAAAGCGCCTGTTCCTGCGGAAACAATGCGCTTTTTCACAGTTATTTGTATTATTTAAGAAGCATGTCGGCAAGATTCAGCACAACGGCGACAAGCTTCAGCACATTCTTGGGCAATCTTGATATCTCGAGATTCACAAACTTCTGCACAAGCTGTACAAACATCTGCACACGCTTTTGCAACGGCACCCAACAACTCACTGTCACGTGCACAAAGCTCACCACAAGTATAACATACAGTAACACAATCCCTTAAGTACCGAATCAGCTTTGGATCGTTCTTGTCCAATACTTCCGCATATGTTTTTTCACAATATCGTGCCGCCTCAAAACACAATTCCATAGCATTTCCTTTGACATGTTCCAAATTGAATACAGCTCCTTCATCTTCAATTAAGTTTTAACCAATTAGGAGTATTTACTGCAACACAAAGATTTATGCCTGCCCAAACGTTAAGTGAAGGTCGTGCGACGTGTGCGTCAAGGTAAGTGAACTTGCTTCAGGGGTTGGAGAATTAAGCATTTAAATTTGAGGAACACTGAAAATAGAAAATAAGGATAGTTCCTCCATACTTTCAACACATTGATTTGTTAAAATCACGGAAAGAACATCTAATTTTTATGAGGAGATGATGAGATGTCCGTTCAGACTACGACATTCAACGTAAAGGGTATGACTTGTAACCACTGCGTAAAATCGATTGAAAATGCGCTCGGAGAACTAAAGGGAATTGAGACGGTGGAAGTTGATCTCAAAAAGAATACGGTCACCGCTTCGTTTAACGAAGCGAGCGTAGGTGTGGATAAGGTCAAGGAGGTCATTGAGGAAGCAGGATATGATGTCGTATCGTAACTAAAGTTGATGTGTTTGGCAATTTTACTTTTGAATTATTCTGCAAGGAGGGGACTCTGCTATGACGCAAGAAACGAACATTCATGAGCCAACGGCCGGCCAGTCGGAAGAACATATTACACTGGGGATCACCGGTATGACGTGCGCGGCCTGTGCTACACGCATTGAAAAAAATCTTTCCAAAGTCGAAGGAGTGAAACAAGCTGGAATCAATTTAGCCTCTGAGAAAGCGACTGTTACTTTTGACCCGAATAAAACGTCAGTCGATCAATTAATAGATAAAGTGAAAAAGACAGGTTATGGTGTTCGTGAAGAAAACACGACTTTATCAATCAGTGGCATGACTTGTGCCGCATGCGCCGCACGTATTGAAAAAGCTCTGAATAAAGTGGACGGTGTTTTGAATGCTGCGGTCAACTTGGCCACAGAGAAAGCAACCATTGAATTTATTTCCGGCAAAACTGAAATAGACCAGCTGATTGCAACGGTACGAAAAACAGGGTATGACGCCAAGATCGCTGATGAAGCTAACGTCGATACGGAAAAAGACATTCGTATCAATGAATATAAAAAACAGAAAAACATGTTTATTTTAGGAGCCGTACTTTCCTCCGTTTTTCTGATTCAAATGTTGTCTGATCTAAACCTAAGATTTGGACTTTTCCCTGGATTTCATTTTCAATTAAGTGGATGGACCCAATTATTGCTGGCTACGCCTGTTCAATTTTATGTAGGCGCTCGGTTTTATAAAGGAGCCTATAAGGCTTTACGGGGTGGAAGTACGAATATGGACGTTTTAGTGTCTATGGGGACTTCTGCAGCGTATTTTTACAGTCTTGTCCTGATGCTGATGGGGCATACGAGGGGCTTATACTTTGAAGCAGCAGCGATTATTATTACCTTAATTGTTCTGGGTAAATTATTGGAAGCCAGGGCTAAAGGGCAAACTTCCGAAGCCATAAAAAAATTAATGGGTTTGCAAGCGAAAACAGCACGTATCATTCGTGACGGTCATGAAATTGATATTCCCATTGAAGATGTAAAGGTTGGGGATATCGCTTTTGTAAGGGCGGGTGAAAAAATCCCTGTGGATGGCGAGATTATTGAAGGGAGCAGCTCAGTTGACGAGTCGATGCTAACTGGAGAAAGTATGCCGGTTTCTAAAAACGTGGGCGACTCCGTTATCGGGGCTACTATCAATAAACATGGATCATTTAAATTCAAAACAACTAAAGTGGGAAAAGATACGGCGTTAGCCCAAATTATAAAATTGGTTGAACAAGCACAGGGTTCCAAAGCACCGATTCAGCGGCTTGCGGATCAAATATCCGGAATTTTTGTCCCCATTGTCATCGGAATATCCTTTTTGACTTTTGCTGTTACGTATTTCATGATCGGGTTTACTCCTGCACTCGTAAGTGCAGTAACCGTGTTGGTCATTGCTTGTCCATGTGCTTTAGGTTTAGCTACCCCAACTGCGGTTATGGTCGGGACAGGAAAGGGAGCAGAAAATGGAGTTTTAATTAAGGGGGCAGAGCATTTAGAAAATGCCCATCGTGTGACTACGGTGGTATTAGATAAAACAGGCACGATTACCAAAGGGAAACCCGAGGTCACGGATATCATCACGATCAGTAGCGAGACAGAAAATGATTTACTCCAGTTAGCTGCTACAGCGGAACGAGGTTCTGAGCATCCTTTGGGAGAAGCCATCGCCAACGGGGCAAAGGAACGAGGATTAGAGCTTGGAGAGGCCTCCCTTTTCCATGCGATCCCAGGGTTTGGAATTGAGGCAGTGATCGGTGACAAGAAAGTACTGGTTGGCACGAAAAAATTGATGCTTACCAATGATATTGCTATTGATCCATTAATCGAACGAATGGAACAGCTCGAACATCAAGGCAAAACCGCTATGCTCGTGGCCATGGATGGGAAATTGATCGGCATGATTGCCGTTGCAGATACGGTGAAGGAAAGTTCGGCTAATGCGATTCAATATTTGAAAAACATGGGCATTGAGGTCATCATGATGACTGGCGATAACCGTCGAACGGCTGATGCGATTGCCAAGCAGGTAGGGGTAGATCGCGTGTTGGCTGAAGTATTGCCAGAGGACAAGTCAGCAGAAGTTCAAAAGTTAAAACAGGAAGGGAAATTGGTTGCGATGGTCGGGGATGGTATCAATGATGCACCGGCTCTGGTTTCAGCGGATATCGGGATTGCGATCGGTACCGGAACCGATATTGCAATCGAAGCGGCCGATGTTACCCTCATGCGAGGGGATTTGATGGGTGTTGTCGACAGCATTAAACTATCCAAGGCGACGATGCGAAAAATTAGGCAAAATTTGTTCTGGGCCTTTGCCTATAATATTGTGCTAATTCCGGTAGCCGCATTTGGTCTTTTAACCCCAATCCTTGCAGGGGGAGCCATGGCCTTTAGTTCCGTTTCTGTCGTAACCAACACATTATTTTTAAGGCGTTGGAAACCCGTTCGTACATGAGTCATCAAGCTGCCCTTAATAGGATAAAAATCTAAGCCCGGTAGACCTTCATAAGGTTCGTCTGGCCCAAGGCGAAATATCCTTTGAGGAATACTAGAAGACAAAAGCTACATTGGAGAAATAATCTATCACAGTTTGGAACACTTCCTTCACCCGAGGAAGTTTCTTTTTTTAACATAAGAAAACCATTTGCCCAAATAAACGAATTGAGTGTTATTTCCATACCCCTTTCGCAAACATTTCTCCCGCTGTATCGACCTTATTGGCAATTCGGTGATAGGGTAAACGCAGGAAACCGGATTCCACTTCATAAACATATCCACGAACCGGCACATCTTTGCGTATAAGCGGATGATTCCGCAACATTTCCACCTGTGCCAGACAAGCTGCATCCGTATCTTGAAACTTACGAATCCATTTGACAAAGGAGGTGTTTGGATCCCCGCTTAATTGCAGTTCCGGCAGCGAAGGATCGAGGGGCAAGGATCTAGGATCAATCTTTTGGCCGAGATGAAATTCCAAATAACTTAAAATCATCTCGGGGTCGCTGTGAAAGAAATGGCTCATCATCCCGCATTCTGTATGAGTGACAACAATGATCTCGTGTGATCCGAAGAAGTTGCATGAGAGCGCTGCGGATCGGATTACATCGTCGGTTACGACCCCTCCGGCATTTCTATAGATGTGGGCGTCTCCTGTTTGCAAACCCAGTGCCTGTTCAATCGGAATCCGTTCATCCATGCAAGTAAGAACGAATAAACGGCGGTTATTCGGCAATTCTTTTTGCCTTCGTAATGCCCAATCCTCACGTCGGACGATATTGGCATCAATATTTTGATACGTGAAAGAGGAGATCGCTTTTTGCTCATAAATGTTTCTCGGCGGCTGATTCATAGGTTGATGCTGCTTTAATTTACTGCAGTGATCTTGAATCAAATGATAATGGTTGGGATAATGGAAATAATTATGCATTTTTTCACCTTCCACTCAATGGGTATTTGCCTATGGTATAGTATGATTTTCTTGTCAAATGGGTTCAAAGATTCCGCTATTTTTAACATATTTTATGTACGAGCTGCAGCTCGCAAGTGAAAATCATATACACCACTTAGTGTGGCAATGAAAGTATTTGAGTATCAGTCTGAGCATTATAAAGAACTTTTATAAAAAATGCAGCCTTCATCCATAGGATGTGGGCTGCATTTTGCTTATTAGCATTGTGACCCGAAGTTTAAAAATACATGTATTGCACAGACTGAAGAATATTGGCTCAAAAAAGGAGATGTTCGCATGTAATGGATTTTAAACCAAAGTTGGTTAAAGATATGATGATCATGTTTATCGTTTCGTTCTCCGTGATTGTTTACGAAGTATTTCTTCCTCGATTATTTTCCGTTATCCTCGACTATAATTATGTATTTTTAGTCATTTCTTTGGCAACGTTAGGTCTTGGCCTTGGTGGGTATCTTTCGTACTATTTCATGGACCATTTTGTTACTTTGAAACATCGGATCATTGGAATCTATGCCATATCCATCGTTGCGGTTGTCTATGGTATTTATTTGTTGTCTTATAAAGGTGTTTTATTTTATTCCATATTCGCACTGATTCCGTTTTTGTTGAGCGGATGGGTGATCGCTGGGATCATGCAACAACATCATCAAGAAATCAGGTTTTTGTATTTTTCGGATTTGCTCGGAGCTGGTCTAGGAGCTGCAGGAGCGATTTTTTTAATGAATGAAGTAAACCCTATCCGGACTATTGGATTGTCATCCTTGCTTTTGTTTTTCACATATTTTTTGTTGAGTATTCGAAAAGCCAATTCGAGGCTGAAGGTTGTCAATGCTATCATTCTTTTGTTGCTAATGGTTAATCTGTCCCGTCCTTTAGTTGATTATCTGGATTTTAATGCCTATCGCACGAGTCCGAATACTGCATTTTATAAAGAACCGGAAGCAAAAATTGTATTTTCACAATGGAATGCTTTTACACGAACGGATGTTTATGACGCGGATGATCAGGAACTGCTTTACATAACGATCGATGGCGGTGCCGTTTCTCCGATATCAAAATTTACCGGTGATTTGAAGGATGTAGACTATTTACGTTCTACAACCAGTTTCCTTGCTTTTCAAGGCACCCCGCATGGGCGCGTCTTGATTATCGGGGCAGGGGGCGGACAAGAAGTACTCGTTGCTCAAATGACCGGATATTCCAACATTGAGGCGGTTGACATTAATAAGGCAAGTTTTCTTGCCGTTCACAATACCGCGGCTTTTTCCGGAGATATTTTTAATCAATCCAATGTCACATCCATAGTATCTGATGGACGGAATTATATCCGGCAAACGAACAATAAGTACGATCTCATTTATCTGTCCCTCGTAACCAAGAAGTCGGAAAATGGCGTAGGACTGGCTTTAACGGAAAATTTCATTTACACACAAGAAGCGATCAAAGAGTATATGCGAAAGCTTACGGACCAGGGAAGGCTTGCTTTTTTACTTCATGACGAGAAGGAGTTAAATAAAATATTGTTCTCTGCGAAGAACGTAATGAAAGAACAAGGAATCTCTGATGCAGATATGAAAAATCACATTGCCGTCGTTGGTACTTACCAACACATGGGCCATGTTGTAGCGGGAATGAATGACTCCCGCATCACCCGGCCTTTGATTATCATTCAAAACAAACCTTTTTCCCAAGCCGCGGCGACGAGTCTATATTCCTTATCAAAGCAGATTCAACAGATCCCCATTCACATTCCGTATGTTAATGATCAATTTCAGTCTTTTCAAGCCATGCTGCAAGTTGATCAAGTGAATGTAACTGCGAATCGCGACAACATGCCCTTTTTTTACCATAAGACCAATCGGATACCGTGGAGTTTACTGATTGCTTTGCTCATTACTCTTATAATCTCTTTTGTTATGACCAGGAGAAGTCAGCTTACATCAGGGCATGCGATCTATTTCTCAGGACTTGCCATTGGATTTATGTTGATTGAGGTGACATTGGTTCAACAATTGATATTGCCGTTAGGTCATCCGACATTATCTTTTGTACTTGTTCTCGGTGTTTTGTTAGTAGCTGGAGGAATCGGAAGTTTATTTTCTTCAAAAAGGTGGTTATTACGTCCGAGATATGTTCCTTTATTGCTTGTCGGAATGATTACGGTTGGAGTGAATTTATTCATTGGCTGGGTTGAAGAAAATTCATATGTTCTTTCACAAACAGATTGTTTGCTGATTTTAGGGCTGATCCTTGTTCCATTAGGCTTTTTTATGGGAATGCCTTTTCCATTTGGGCTTAGCAAAATGCGGCAACAGCACGTAGCTGCAAGTTGGGGATTGAATGGGATGATGACGGTTGCCGGCTCTCTTTTGGCTGCCATCATTTCATTGACATTTGGCTTTACAACCACAATGATTATTGGAGCGGCTATTTATGCATTAATGTTCGGCATACAGCCGATGCTTAAAATGCAGTAGATGACTATACCATGCAATTGTCACAAATGATTATGCTCACAATTACTTCGATGTTTCATCACAGTTTCAACACATTTTGTTGCTATACTTTGTATGTTTGTTTGATGATTTTTTATATGCTTACTCTTAGAGCCAATGATATGAATTTCAGGAGGTCTTATTCAGTGATATTGAATTTGAGTATTATATTAATTGTTTTGTTTACCGCTTATTCCACTTATTACACATATAAGCGGAGAGAAAAATTAACGTGCATGGCTGGAATGATGATTTCAATGACGATTGGAATGATGTCCAGCATTGGGCTTGGCGTAATTCTAGGTGTTATCTTAAAACACGATTTAACGGTATCCACCATGATCGCTATTTTGTTTGGTATGCTTGCTGGATATGCATCTGGAAAACCAATCAGCCTGATGGCGGCTATGGACGGAATGCTGGCAGGAATTATGGGCGGTATGATGGGCGCTATGCTTGGAGTTATGCTTACAACTTCTGAAACGATGGTTCTTTTCGTAGATATTATCTTTATTTTCATTATGTCTGTGTTGAATCAACTGATTGACGAAGAAGCTGGAAAGGCAAAAGTCGATAACCGATTGCTTTCGAAGCCGTTTACAGGAAGTGTTATAGCACTTATTGGCGGTCTCGTTATCGTCGCTATATTGTTGTTTGCTCAAAATCAAACATTTGGTTCTTCCTCTGCTGCGGTTGGAGCTTCGCAAACAGAAGTTGAAACATCTTCCGAAGGAAACGATGGTTATCAAATCGCAACCATTGAAGTGAAACGAACAGGGTACGGAACGCAGGATATCGAACTGAAATCGGGGATTCCTACTAAAATTGATTTTAAGACAGGCAAAAATACAGGTTGTTTACGCCAATTGGTTTCAAAGGAATTAGGGATTAACGCAATTCTCCAAGAAGGAGACAACTATATTACTCTGAATGATACGAAGCCTGGTACGTATGAATACACCTGCGGTATGGGAATGTATGGAGGAACAATCACCATCAAATAATAATGACAACATATCGGGGGTGAAGCAAAATGGAACAAAGCACCGAACATCTAGAACGTATCACGGTTCCAATTGAAGGGATGACCTGTGCCGCTTGTGTCAATCGAATTGAGAAAACTCTTCACAAAATAGACGGCGTTCATGAAGCAAACGTAAATATTGCAAATGAAAGAGCCAGTGTTTCCTATAACCCCTCGAAAACGGATATGCAGAACATTGTTCAGAAAATTGAATCCATGGGGTATAAAGTCCCTTCTTCTTACGAAATTAATGAGGTATCGGATACAGTTGTTCAAGAAGAGCGAAGGGATAAGCTTGTTCAGAAGAAAGTCAGAATGTTGGTTTTCTCCATTGTTTTAACTGCTCCGTTTATTGTCTATATGTTTGGGATGTTGGGTCTTTTACCCGAATATCCGGCTTTTCTTTATAACCCTTGGTTTCAAATGGCGTTAGCAACCCCTGTACAATTTATTGCAGGGTGGGGTTTCTATGTCGGAGCCTTCAAAAACTTGAAGAATAGAACAGCAAATATGGATGTGTTAGTCGTTTTAGGAACAAGTGCTGCTTATTTTTACAGTGTAGTTCTTACTTTTTTAGGTGAGCACCACGTTTATTTTGAAGCCAGCTCCATCATCATTACCTTAATCTTATTAGGGAAAACGATGGAGTATATCGCAAGAGGTAAGACGTCTGAAGCGATTAAAAAACTGCTTGGAATGCAAGCAAAAACAGCAAGAATTATTCGCAATGGGGTAGAAAAAGACATAGCCATTGAAGAAGTTATTGTTGGCGACATCATTATTGTTCGTCCAGGTGAAAAAATCCCCGTGGATGGAGTCATAGTTGAAGGGTATTCGACTATTGACGAATCTATGTTGACTGGAGAAAGTATCCCGGTTGAGAAGAAAACAGACGATCATGTAATTGGCGCAACGATTAATAAACACGGAACCTTTAAATTTAACGCCACAAGGGTTGGTAAAGATACAGCATTATCCCAAATCGTAAAAGTGGTCGAAGAAGCCCAAGGTTCTAAAGCGCCTATTCAACGGCTTGCCGATATTATCTCTGGGTACTTTGCTTTTGTGGTTATTGGGATTGCAGTTTTTGCCTTTGTAGTATGGTATTTCTTTATTACCCCAAGTGAATTAACGCCAGCACTGATTAGTTTTGTGTCTATACTTGTCATTGCTTGTCCGTGCGCATTAGGATTGGCAACCCCAACCTCGTTGATGGTTGGAACGGGTAAAGGGGCTGAAAACGGTATTTTGTTTAAATCGGGAGAATTCCTTGAAAAAACTCAAAAGCTCACTGCCATTGTTCTAGATAAGACAGGAACGATTACAAAAGGGAAGCCCGAATTAACAAATGTGATCTCATTAAGTGGACAAAGCGAAGACGAATTATTGCGTATTGCATCAATTGCGGAAAAAAACTCGGAACATCCGTTAGGTGAAGCCATCGTGCTTGCAGCAAAACAACGACATACTGAAATTCCAGACCCGGAACATTTTATTGCAATACCGGGTTTTGGAGTGGAAGCAACAGTTGATGGTTATAGGGTATTGCTTGGCACAAGGAAACTAATGTCTTCCCGTGAAGTTGATACTTCAAGCTCCGAAGAGCAGGTAGTACGATTAGAATTGGAAGGGAAAACAGCAATGTTTATGACCATTGATCATAAGCTTTCAGCTGTCATTGCTGTTGCCGATACGGTAAAAGAAAATTCTAAAGAGGCTATTCTGCAACTTAAGCAGCTTGGGCTTGAAGTGGTTATGCTGACTGGCGATAATAAGCGAACAGCTGAAGCAATTGGAAAGGAAGTTGGCGTATCCCGAGTTATTGCAGAAGTTTTGCCCGAAGGCAAGGCCGATGAAATAAAGAAACTAAAAGAGAAAGGCCATATTGTAGCAATGGTTGGGGATGGGATTAATGATGCTCCCGCAATAGCCACTGCGGATATCGGCATGGCCATGGGAACGGGTTCAGATATTGCCATTGAAACAGGTGATGTAACCTTAATGCGTGGAGATTTACGAGCAATTGCAACGGCCATAAAACTATCCAAAGCCACGATGAGAAACATTAAACAAAACCTGTTTTGGGCGTTTATATATAACGCAATCGGGGTTCCTATTGCCGCGGCGGGACTTCTAACGCCTTGGATCGCGGGAGCTGCAATGGCTTTTAGTTCCTTGTCTGTTGTAAGCAATGCGCTTCGACTCAAAAGAGTGAAATTATAGGAGGTCTTTATTATGCAACAGTTTTTGAATATATTGGCTTTGTTGGCTTGCCCGCTTATGATGCTGTTTTGTATGAAAGGAATGTTTGGCGGCAAAAAGAGTTGCCACAAGGACAATCAACAACATGACCTATCTCAAAAGGTAGATACGTTAATAAAACAGAACATCGAATTACAAAAGGAACTAGATGAAATAAAAAGTCAAAAGAATGCCGGATAATGATCAACCACCACCCAATTCACAAGGGGTGGTGTTCTCGTTGATAAAGACTGACGGAGGTTTTTATGCTTAAAAAATTGATTTATGTATTTGTAATTCTTTTTTATTTGATTCCCGTAACTGCAACATATGCTCATTCGCCCATTGAAAAAAGAATTCCGGAAGCGGATGCCTTATTGGAAACAATGCCAAATAAGATTGAGCTGTTTTTTGAAGAACCTATTGAGATACACAGAAGTTCAATAATCGTCCGAAACGACAAGCAAGTCGAGGTTCAAGTCGGGAGACCCCAGCTTGATCCGAATGATAATCGCCATATCTATGTTGATTTACAACAAAATCTTTCTTCGGGTATCTTCACAGTTGATATTGATGTTGTATCAATGGATGGACATCCGATTAAAGAGAAGTATCCATTTGAGCTCAAAGTCAAAACAACTTCAAATGAGGAAAGGTTTCAACGGTTGCGACTGGAACGCACTTATCCGGAAGATGGGACGATCATCAAAAGAACTCCAAAGAAAATTGAACTGTGGTACACCGAACCGGCGGAGATGGATTATTTTGGCGTTCTTGATGATAAGCAACAAGATGTTCCAAGTGGAGTTCCGTATGTTGATCCAAAAGATCCGAGACATTTTATCATTGAATTAGACGATGAATTACGGAAAGGAACCTACTCCATACATTCGCAAGTCCAAATCGGTGAACAACGCAAATATGATATTGTTTATTTTGCCGTTGAAGATTTTACATCCATTACTGGCTCTGCTTCCTATTCTTTTGATTCGTTATTGCAACACATTGGCGTTCTTCAGATTGCGCACTGGCTAGCTTATATCGGTGTGCTTACACTACTCGGCGGTACATGGTTTCAATTTATTGATAAAGGAAATGGGAATATTATTCGTTGGAAAAAGGCTTCAAATTACTTGTACGTTTTAAGCATTGTTGCTCTTATATTAGAACTGCTGCTAAACAAATACCAATACGCTGAGGTAAATTTCAACGATTATCTAGCCTTTAACTTCGTTTGGATTTCCATTGCGCAGATCGCGTTCTTGTCAGTGAGTTACAGGATAAAGCAGAACAAGATCCGATTTATCTTCTTATTATTGTCCGTCTTGTGTTGGTCATTAACAGGCCATTCAGTGGCACCTAACTACGGAGGAGTTTGGGGAGTTGGGGTTGACCTGCTTCATATCCTGGCGGTATCTCTATGGCTTGGCGGATTATTTGCATTATTGATCATGATACCTAGAGACAATTCGGTTTCTTGGCTTAAAGAAACAGGAAAAGTCTATTCCAAATGGGCATTAATAAGCATTATGGTTATTGCAATCACCGGCGTTATGATGGCTTTAAAATATGTTCCCTCATTTAGCTTGGGGAGTATGGCTTCCAGCTATTGGGGTGGAATGTTGTTCTTTAAGATAACTTTATTTATTGGCATCATCGTATTTGGTATTTGGCAAAGAAAATCAGTATTAAATTTTTCGCAAATGATCTTAAATGGTTTTCTGAGAAATATAAAGGTTGAGCTTTGTACTGCTGTATTGATTTTATTCGCAGCTGGAATTCTAGCCGACTTATCGCCGAAGGAAGCGGAGCAGGGGGTTTATCCGGAATTGCAAGTAGAGCAAGGAATTAAAGCTGCTGTCAGCGTCTCCCCATTTAAGCCCGGAGCGAACGATATATCGATTCAGTTTGATAATGAAGCCGAGTTTGATAAAGTTAGAGTGAAATTCTATACAACCACCGGCTGGTCAATTGAAAATACAGCTTTTCCGATTGGAAACGGCCTATACAAGCTTACGGGAAGTTTCATTCACGCTGCAGGTACAATGAACATGGAAGTTCAAGCCGTTAGAACAACTGGCGAGAAGTTGGTGTTTCCGTATAAAATCCAAGTTCCGGGCGTGATGCCGCCAAACAATTATTGATGCGGAGAGGGTTGTATGAGTCAAGGTCATATCTTAGTTGTTGATGATGAAACCAATATGAGGAACCTTCTTCGACTTTACCTGAACCAAGAAGGGTTTGAAGTAACGGAAGCAAAAGACGGATTCGAAGCTTTAGACCTTATTGACAGGCATACGTTTGATCTCATCGTTTTGGATGTTATGATGCCTGATTTGAATGGATGGGAAGTCTGCAGCAAAATTCGAGAAACAAAACAAACCCCCATTGTAATGCTTACGGCTCGCTCCGAAACGAAGGATAAGGTGCACGGATTGAAACTTGGAGCGGACGATTATTTGGTGAAGCCTTTTGAAATGGATGAATTGTCTGCACGTGTTTTTGCTTTATTGCGAAGGGCTAAATTGTCTAATCAATCAGTTGAACCTTCAAATAAACTTACCTATCTGGAAATGAGCATCTATTCAGACAGCAGACTACTGATGGTTAATAACGAACCGGTTGAGCTAACTCCGAAGGAATATGAATTATTGTACTTTCTCATCTCTCATCCCCGTAAAGTGTTCAGCCGAGAAATATTGTTAGACCAAATTTGGGGAGCAGATTATTTCGGTGATATGCGAACGGTAGATACTCACGTCAAAAACATTCGCGAGAAGCTGCGCAAAGCTGAATTATCCCAAATCCCCATTCGAACGGTTTGGGGTGTAGGATATAAATTCGAAGGAATTGATGAAATCAAATGAAGTGGAACCAAGTCGTTGTCAAATTAGGCGGAACGATCATCTTGCTCTTTCTCGTTGTATTGCTTTCTATGGGATTTGTCGTCAATCAAGTCATTACAGGTTTTTATTATAAAAATACAAAAGAAAATATCAGCCAATTATCGAATCGTTATGCAAAAGCATTATCAGATAGTGCAGCGGACGCTCAAATGATAATGATGATGGCTGAATTTTCCCAGGTCAAATCTTTTGTGGTTAATAATAAAGGTGAGATTATTGCCTCTGCAGACAACCAAAGCATACCTGCCGATTTCTATGTATCCTATATCGATTTAAAGCCTTTATTTGAAGGGAAATCCGTTGGATTGGAGTACCAAGACCGTTCTACGGGAAAACGATTTATAGTATCCGGGAGCCCTGTAACAATCGATTCGGATATCATTGGAGGCGTATTTGTCTTAACTTCCATTGAAGGGTTGCACCAATCATTGCAACAGGTTCGAACGATGCTCATCTTGGCGGGAATCGGTGCATTTTTTTTGGCACTTGGATTTACCTTCGTTCTTTCCAAAAAATTGTCTGACCCGCTAATACAAATGCAAAGAGCTACAAAGGAAATAGCAAAGGGGAATTTGGATACACGCGTCCACGTTAATTCGGGTGATGAAATTGGTGTACTCGCCCGTTCCGTTAACGAAATGGCAGTGGACTTAAAAACATACCGGGATACTAGAAATGAGTTTTTTGCCAACGTCTCTCATGATCTTCGTACACCGATCACCTATGTAGAAGGTTATGCCCATGCATTGAAAAATAAAATGTATCAAAATGAAACGGATAAACAACATTACCTTGATTTAATTGTGCAAGAATCCAAAAGACTCACTTTCTTGATCAATGACCTGTTTGAACTGTCCACAATGGAGGAAGGTAAACTATCTTTTGATTTCGAATGGATTGACATTACCGAAGTGATGGAGAATGTCTTGAGCAAGTCGGAGGTAAAAGCGGTTGAAAAAGGATTATCGATTGAAGCTGATTTTCACGAAGGTTTACCCCTTTTGTATAGTGATGGGCTGCGAATGGAGCAGATTTTTACAAATCTAATTGACAATGCATTGCGGTATACCCATGAAGGAAGCATCCATATCGAAATAGCGAACAAGGATAATGATTATGTTAAAGTTGTTATTGAAGATACAGGTATCGGTATTCCAGAAAATGAATTGCCGCACATATTTGAACGATTTTATCGAGTTGAAAAATCCAGGTCAAGAGATTACGGTGGAACGGGATTAGGGCTGGCGATTGTGAAAAAACTGGTTAAGCTTTTAGGCGGGCACATCAGAGTCTACAGTCAAGTCGATCATGGCACCCGGTTTGAGATTGATTTCCCTATGGTGGATGGGGGTATAGACGAATGAAGTTATTTGATTGGTTAGCAGCTATTTTTCTAGTCGTGATTGGTGTCGGTTGTTTAACGATGTCAGCGACTTGGATGATGGGTTCAGGTTCAATGTTAAGTAATTTTTTTAGTATATGTATGTGGATCGGAGTACCCCTTATTATTGTAGCCATTGTATATTTCTTAATTAAATTCAAAAAAGGAGTACGAAAATAATGGTAAGAAAGCAATGGATCGGTCTGATCTCACTTTTTGTTATTTTGCTTATAGCCAGCGCTTGTTCAAACAATAAAATCACAATGGAGCATATACATGGTCTTGGTTATACGAGTGATGGTAAGCAAATACTTATTCCCGCCCACGATGGCTTAGTATCCTATTCGAACAACGAATGGCATAAAGTGGATTCTCCAATAAACGATTATATGGGGTTCCAAACGGTTGATAATGGTTTTTACAGCAGCGGTCATCCTGGTCCTGGATCAACATTGAAGAATCCGCTAGGAATTGTGAAAAGTTCAGATCTCGGAAAGACATTAACCAAGCTAGGATTTGAAGGGGAAAGTGATTTTCACAGAATGGCAGTTGGATATAAGACCCACGCCATTTACGTAATAAATGAACAGCAGAACTCAAAGCTGAACTCAGCCGGTCTATTTTATTCTACGGATGAAGCAAATACTTGGACAAAAAGCGCCGCGGCGGGATTAAATGAAGAGCCAACCGCTCTTTCCGTTCATCCGACAGACGAAAAGACCATTGCATTAGGAACAAAAAGTGGTTTGCTTCTTTCTAACGATTTTGGTAACCGTTTTGAAAAGCTGGTGCCGGATTTATGGATTACCGCTTTGAATTTTGCCGAAAATGGTGAATTGTATTTTGCCGGAGCTAATAACCCAAATCTTATTAAACTTAATTTATCTTCGAATGAGATTAAGGAAGTGAAATTACCAATCTTAGATAAAGAAGATGTTGTTTCGTATATTGCACAGAATCCTAAAGATGCTAATGAGATCACCGTATCGACCTTTAAAAAGGACGTTTATCTTAGCATGGACTCAGGAGTGAATTGGACTAAGATTGCTGGTGAAGGTAAGGGTAGATCCTCATAAATTCACAAAAAATCCGAATCCCTGCTTGAATGTACGAACTCCGAGCGGGTTCTTTTTTTTGTGTAAGATACATTACAGAACCTTTTTCCAATCTTCTGTTAAAGTCAATACGCAGAGCAAATGCTCAGTTAATGCTAAAATGAGGTGAAAGCCTGTGAATATCAAAGTGTATTGGAGACAACATTGCAGTTTGTGCAAAGAAGTATTTCGTTACTTGGAACAAAAAGAAATCCTTTACGAAAAAATTGATGTCACACACGACCAGTCCCGCTTTGATGAGATGCTCCGTCTCGGCGGGTTTGCTACACCATTCATGATTATTGACGGAAAAATCATTTCCTATTTTGAACCGGAAAAAATAGATCGATTATTGGAGGTGTCGTGAAATGGATAAATTATGGTATTTGTCGCAAATTAGTTTGTTCGATGCATTGAGTATGGAGGAACTGCAAGAAATTGAAAAGATGTCACCGATGACGACGATCAAACGCGGAGCACTCATCCAATCGCCGGATACGTTTAGAGAAGGATTGTATTTATTGAAGGAAGGCAAACTCAAGCTGTATAAGATCAATCCGGAAGGGAAACAGTTCATCGTCAGCATTTTAGGGTCGGGCAATGTTTTTGGGGAAATTGATTCATTTTCGCTCGGCACCCGGGATACCTTTATCGAAACGATGGACGAAACGATACTATGCTCGTTGGGTAAAGAACAATTCGAGCAGTTCCTGGTCGATCGACCGCATCTTACGGTCAGAATTATGAAGGAGCTCAGCCGATTGCTCAAAGAAAGGGATGCCATGCTGGCCCAATTGGCGCTCAGCAATGTACGGGACCGGATTCTCCATCTACTCAAGACGCTTGCGGAGAAATTCGGCATTCCAGAAGGAGCCTACCATAAAATCGATATGCCGCTAAGTCATCAGGAATTTGCCAACATGATCGGTTCCACACGGGAAACGGTTACGACGGTTTTGAATGATTTGTCCAAAGACGGTGTAATCAAAACAGGTCGCATGTCCGTTCACGTTAACTTGAATCATCTTTCTGAATATGTCTAAAAAAATGTTAGTCACGTCAGCTAGAGTTTTCTGGCTGAGCAATATATCGATTCGTCGTTTGTTCGGAAATATCAATAATACACCTCATCAAAAAAATAGCGTAACCTGTTTTCTTTCAGGTTCCGCTAATTTGCATTAACATTCAAACGATTAAAAGAAGAACGGAAATCCAAATCCAAATCCAAATCCAAAAGGGAAAGCAAACAGAGCCGCTATCAAGAAAAGCGAAATCACTGCAGCCGCTGCTCCCCCGCCAAAACCGAAAAATGGGGAAAACGCAGATATTTTTGCTTTGTTTTTAAGTTTAGTCTGGATTTGGGCTTTTGCCCGTACAGCACTGGTCGACACAGTTCCAGGGCCTTTGACGCCTCCGTTGAAAAATAGTTGTCCTTCCCGGCAATCAGAGATTGTGCCAAATAAATATGTTCCATCGTGCAATACAGCACAGATCTGTTTACCGATGTATGGACGAATCGCATCTTCAGATATGGGGCTAATCGGTTGCAAAGGTTCCACCCCCCTCAATATGATGTTGAAGCGTTAATCATGATTCATACCAATGTATGACAGGGGGAACCCGTTGGATTGGATGGTTGAACCGGCCCAGTTTGTTATCAGGCAGTGGCCCAAACAAGTATTAACGCATAATCTGTCTTGTAATGAAATGGGGAGGTTGTTGACGAAATGAATGGAGATGGAAAACCGTATCATCCATATGGAGGGTATTATCCTCCTCTAACGTATTACCCGACATACCCCGCTTTTGTATATGGACAGCCGCAGGTTGCGAATGTTTACTATCCACAAGGCGAGAGTCAATTTCGGATGGATTTGAACAGGATTAAACCGACTCAACGGGACGTAGAACAAATCTTAGCTGAATGGACGGGGAAGCCCTTAGAAGGCGCGCGTCTTATGATCCAAAAGTACGGACTTCCGGATGGAGCGACCCTCGATATGCTTGTTTGGCATAATAACGGTCCTTGGAAGCGGACGATTGTCTATCGCCATCCGGTGCCCCACAATTTTCCGGTGCCTCATCCGGATTTTTTGGAACAAACAATCAACTATGCCGTACCGCCCGATCGATTTGACGATATCGCTAAGTTTGATGGAAGCGTCATTATGGACCGGACGAAAGGTGAAGTCTCCGCCCGATGCCATGAGGAAGCGATGAATTATCTTACCTTGAATTTAGTAAATGACATCGTAACCAGTAAACGAAGTGTAGAGGATGCCAGAAAATTTTATGCGGAAACGGCTGTAAAATACAGCATTCATCATCAACCGTCACCTTATACGACGGGGTTGTTATTCCCGATACCGCAGAATACGGCAGATCCTGATGTTGTTGTAGTTAAACCAAGGTAAAACGAAATAAGCTATGAATGCAGAAAAGCTCGCAATCCCAACAAGGGGAGAACGAGCTTTTCTAATGCTTGTCGATTATGCTTTCTTTGCAATCATCTTGAATGTCACGCCGGTAATCAATCCATAAAGAAGATGGATGGCCAGACTCATTAACATACCGGATGCGCCTCCGCCAGCACCTGGATCACCGCAAGGATTTGCGCTGGCAGCTACCGTACCGCAAGCGGATTTGTTAGCTGTACCGCATGCGGATTTGCTTGCTGTACCACAAGCGGATTTGTCAGCTGTGCCGCTGGCGGACTTGCTTGCCGTACCGCAAGCGGATTTGTCAGCTGTGCCGCTAGCGGATTTGCTTGCCGTCCCGCAAACCGCTTGTGTTGCCGTACCGCACGCAGCTGTACCACAAGCATTCGTACCGTTCGTTAACATCGGCATGAGGAGCAGCGGTCCGATGACCCAGATGATAACGCCGAAGATTGCGCCGGTAACTGCCGGATGTGTTTTGATCATTCCTGTAAAAGCGGCAAACGCGATACCGAAGATGAAGCTGATAACCATATGAACAATGAATCCAACGATGGCCGAGTCACTGCCGACCATGGATGCGATGCCTGGAAACGACCCCATCATTCCCATCGGAATGGCCATGATGAGACCGCCTACCAAACTTCCGATAATCCCCGCTTTAAAATTGAACTTACGCTCTGTACTTGACATGATTTTGCCCTCCTTGAACCGGTTTGTTTGATTTCAACAATTTCAGTATACGGGTGACAAAAATCACTAGTATGTAAGCTAACTTACATAAGGTTTTTTTTTATTCTGATACCATATGTACATAGCACAACTGTCTATCGAAAAGGAGCGTGTTTACACTTGGAGCTGAAAAAATATTTTAGATGGGTAATTTTATTAGGGGCACCCGCATTGTTGGGTGTACTGGAAGTATGGCATCCGGCACAAGTTTATTATGATGAAATGCTTTCGCCGTCTGGAAATGGAGATTGGTGGCTTTTGCTGCATACATTGCAAATGCCGTTATTCCCTTTGGTAGCCACGGCCGTTTGGCTGCTGCTGAATAAAGTCGATAACATCGCAGCAACTTTGAGCCGGATCGCGCTATGGATTTTTGCCGTCACTTATACAGCCTTCGATACAATCGCGGGTATCGCAACGGGAATCTTGTTTCGGCACGTCAGCGGGTTGAACTTACCGGAAGGGGATGAAGCCAATGACCGGATGTTCGATCTGTTCCTGGCCTTATTTAATCTGGATATGCCAGGAGGCACCGCGATCATGAGCTTGGCTGTATGGTCTTGGGTTGCCGCAGCTATTCTGGCCGCCGCGGCTTTATATATGAAAGGATATAACCGGGTTGGAGTGATCCTAATCGGGATATCCGCTTTGACGTTTCAAACTCATGTTTATCCGAATGGACCGATTACAATAGCGTTACTCTTAGCCGGGATCGTATGTATCGAATTTTTCCCTTCCAAATGGACGGAAGTTAAAAGACCGGAAACAGGAGGGAGTTCACATTGAATCCAATGCGGAAATGGAATAGAACTGGATTTGGAAGGGCTGAAAGACAGAACCATCGACAGTTCAAAAGTAAATAAACCGATAATGTTGAGTTTTTGGGCGACTTGGTGCAGCTATTGCCGGGAAGAAATGCCCGTCCTTGAATCTTTATACCGCGAGTATGAAGGAAAGGTTGAATTTGCCGCTGTCAATCTGACTCATCTCGACTCTGTTAAGTCCGTGGAAGATTACGCCAAAGAACACGAGCTTAGTTTACCTATATATTTCGATAATGACGGCGAAGTGACCGGACTATTCCGGGTGATCAGCACCCCGACCGTTGTATTGCTTGATTCACAAGGCAATGAAGTTTACCGGAAGGTAGGGGCCGGCGGAAAAGATAATGCAAAAGATTTCAGACAACGGCTGGACACTATGTTGTCCGACAAACCGCCACAGGGAGTGTCCGTATGGAAAATTGCTTAAACCCTCCATTTTTCTCACTATTAAAACTCTCTTCGAAATTAGGTTATAAAGAAGTATACCAACACTGGTATAGGGTTAAAGAGAAAAGTCCCTCGTTAATTTCGAGATAAAGAAAAAACTCCGACGCTTTCACGCGGAGCTTGTCTTGTCAAGTATGCCCCTGAACGACTATTCTTCGCAAATCGTATAATTTATTTTGCAAGTACCCTTCGTTCCCAAACAATTGATAGAAAGAAATCCTCTAGCAGGAATTGTTATTTTTAAAGTTAAAGAGCGATTTTTATCAATAAAGTCTACAGAAGCACTCGTTTCTCTAAGCAGCACGTCGCATTCGCCATTATTTTTAATGGTAACAACCACTGTAACAGCACGATTGGTCAGGTTACTATAGATTACAATTGAGCTATCGCCACATTTGGCCGTTACTGTACCGGATTGCGTACAAGGGTTCGGTCTTCTTCCATTAGGGTTACTTTGAACTACGCCATTTCGGTTTCGGTTTTTCTTTTTTAAAGTCCTTTTCAAAGTAATTATGTTGGTTTTTCCACAAGAACAAGCCATGCTTGTCTACCTCCTTTTTTAATGACTGTATATCAATATGTAAAATATATGAAAGCGTGTTAGGCAGTAACGTCCTCTTGAGCATTAAAAAAGATGGCTGTGTTCAGTAATCCGTGGAGCCCGTTTCGGAGCCTTAAGGGAGAGATATGGTTACGAGTCTCAGTGATCTGAGAAGCCCATTGGTTTAGCCGTGGGAGTCGTCACGACTGTTTTCATATTTCCTCTTATAATGGCTTAATGCAAGCAAAGGCCAAATGTAGGGGTAGCTATGGTATCGAATATAAAAGTAACCAGGCAATCCGGCTCCTGTTGGATAGATTTCATGATCCGCCTTGCTCATGGCATTTAGCAGGTATCGAACACCTTTTTCTATGGCTGAATTCGGTTTCGGATAATAGGCCACCAGTGCGTCGAGAGCCCACGCCGTTTGAGAAAGCGTGGACTGGCGCAACGGGGTATATCGTTTCTCCTGGTCGCTTGCGCAAGATTCTCCCCAACCTCCATCCGGATTTTGAATACTATGCAACCACTCCACTCCACGTTGTACGCTGGGATGCTCCGGGTTTTCTCCAACAGCAAGCATACCGGTCAACGCAGCCCATGTTCCGTAAATGTAACAGATCCCCCAGCGGCCATACCAGGAACCGTCGGTTTCCTGGTGCTTCTTCAACCAATGAACCGCGCGGCGAATAAAAAGGTGACGGGCGGTCAATCCGGCGTCTCTACCAAGAAACTCCAGTGTTCTACCGGTTAAATCGGCTGTTGACGGATCGATGGCCGCCGCATCTGCTCCATTCAAAGGGAGCAGAGTCAATATAGGGTTATCGGTATTCTTCTCGAACGCGGGCCACCCGCCGTCGTCGTTTTGCATGGACAATACCCATTGAAGTCCTTTGCTAAACGCTTCTTGATATTCCATGCTGCGAGTGCCCAAATTGCTGATCGCTCGTAGCGCGGCGGTCGTATCGTCAACATCTGGATTAATGGTGTTGATATCGGAGAAGCCCCAGCCTCCGGGAATCGGATTCTTGATATGGCGGCTCCAGTCGCCTAACCGGGTTTGCTGTTTGGAGAGCAGATAACGGCCTGCGGATTGAATCGTGGTATGTCCCGCGGGCAGGCCTGCTTGTTGAAGAGCGTGACTGATCAATGCCGTATCCCAAACGGTTGATGGCGAATTTTGCACATGAATGGAACCGTCCGTCTGACAAAGGAGCGATTTTAAGCCGCGGACTGCATGTATGATGACAGGATGACGTTTGTCGTAATCGAGAGAGAGAAGTGCAAGTATCATAAGAAATGTAGCGCTGGCATAGTTGTACAAGGTTCCGTCGGGTTCAATTCGATCTAACATGTATTGTTCCGCTTTTTGTATGGATTGTTGATGAATATGTTTGGGTAGAGTAGCGAGTTTTTGCAAAAAGCGATCCATTTCGCTACATATTGCGTCGGAACGTGTTGAACCTGTGCAATGCGCTTCAGGAAAAACGCCGCGGACGAACAAGTCGGATAAATTTGGTGTTCTTTCATTCCGCATCACAAACTTTTTATCTGCGAGAAGCATAACGGGAGCAAGATGAACCCGGGCATAACCGGAAAAATCGTAGAAATCGATCGGAGCGGCGGAAGGAAGCATAATCAGTTCGATGGGGAGCGGGAAGAAGGAAGGCCAAGGATATTGCCCGGTGCATGCGAGAATGATTTTGGTCATGAGATTGTTGACGTTCCGTATTCCGCCATTGGAAAGAATATACTGTTTGGCTTGTTGAATATTGAAGTCCGTTGGTTTACTGTAGCCGGAATAGAGAAGAGCAATGTAAGCTTCCATCGTTGCGGATAAATTCCCTTGCTTCTCATCCGGATACACCTTCCAGGCACCATTCTTTTCCTGCTTCGACATAATCCGGTGATGAAGTGCCCGGATCCAATCCTCTTCATCGATTTGTAAAGTGCGCAAAATAATGATCGTATAGGCGTCCGTCATCACACCGCTCTCAAAACAAAATCTCCATGAGCCATCTTGCGATTGCTTTTTGATGAGATGCTGCGCCATACGTTGAATGGCTTGATTAACATGAATGAGCATGATACTGAGTACTCCTCCAATAGTTCATGTCTTAGGCTAATGTAGTGTATGACTCTTGGAGATCTACCTGTGCGCCCAGATTTAGATTGACAATTAATTATCCTAATGTTAGGTTTATATAAATCCTATTCATAGAATATATATTATTAGGTAATATGTTTAGGGTATATGGACATTGAAGAGGAGTGAATGCTTTAGAATATAATCATCTATCGCTGCAGGATAATAAATCATTGTTGATCAGTCCAAACTAGTCCGTGGTATGAGAGTATTCAACGCGTCAAAAAACAATATGAATTTGATGGAGGAGTTTATGATGTTAAAAATAGCAATTATACTTGGAAGCACGCGTCCAGGCCGTAACGGTGAAGCTGTCGCTCGCTGGGTGAACGAAATTGCACAGAAACGTAGTGACGCCGAATTCGAGCTTGTAGATATTGCAGATTTCAATCTGCCATTACTCGATGAGCCGGTGCCGCCGTCAATGGGGCAGTACACCAAACCGCATACCATTGCCTGGTCAGAGAAGATTGGTTCCTTCGACGGCTATGTATTCGTTACTCCCGAGTACAACCACGCAACATCCGGTGCGCTCAAGAATGCCATTGATTTTCTCTTTAATGAGTGGAAGAATAAAGCAGCAGGCTTTGTTGGTTATGGCGCCAACGGCGGCTCACGCGCAATCGAAAATTTAAGGCTGATTATGGGCGAGCTAAATATAGCTGATGTACGTGCTCAGGTCGGGCTTTCTCTAATAACCGATTTCGAAAACTATAGTGTTTTTAAACCGGGTCCTCACCAAGAGCCTGCAGTTAACGTGATGTTAGACCAGGTTATCGCTTGGAGCGGAGCATTGAAGACTTTGCGTTAATATGAATTAACGTAGATCCATAGTACATTAGCAGCAAGCCGGGCCAGTTCTTTCTGATCCAGCTTGCTTTTGCTATGGATACGCACTTGAATGAAGCCGTAAGACGGGCGCCGACCTATTCGTTGTTCAAGAACGAGCAGTTTCCTCAGGCAAGCAAGAATGGGGTAAATGTAAAGACAAAATTAGGAGAAGGCTCGCCTTTTCTTGAGCTGGTAACAGATGCGCGGATGTTTGACGTTGAGATTCAGTCAGGTGCATCGTACGTCCATCGGCTATTGCCGAACTGGACGCTTGCCGGATTGGCGATTAGAGGGGACGGCGGTTCCTTCTGGACATCCGAAGCTTCGGATTTTCCTAATTGAAATTCCATCAGAAGTCGAATATCCTTTGTATAAGAAAGCAATATAAGGTGGTTGCAGAATGACTGAACGCAATGCTGAAGGTCAGGCTCTTGATTTAAGGCTTATACGTGTAATGAGAAACATGGGGAAAGCTCTGTTCGGGAGCTTAGAACGCGACATTAACAGCTATGGCCTCGATAGAGAAACCTTTCAAATTCTCGAGTTACTATACCATAAAGGTCCGCATCCCATCCAGAAAATAAGCGACACCTTCTCGATTCCAAGCGGGAGTATCACCTATGTAGTAGATAAGCTGGAGAAGAAGGGGTTCGTGGAACGGCTTCCAATCCCAGGTGATCGGCGCAAATCGAATGTGATATTGACCGGAGAAGGACGCAGCTATTTCGATAATATCTTCCCTAAGCATGCTCAGACGATCTCCGACAATTTGTCCTTTGCGACGGATGAGGAGAAGCTCGAACTTATTGTGCTGCTTAAGAAAATCGGGTATGGTATCAAGGATCGTCAAGGCAATGAAAATGAAAGCAGGCAGGACCCTCTCTCTTAGGGGCTCTACACTTGTTTACCGATATGTCCGGTTTGATGCTGCAATCTAATTACAAAAAACTGCCGAGAAACAAATCTTCCCGGCAGTTTCTAATGGTTGGGAAACATTTTTAAAATAAAGGGGAAAGCAGACGTGCAAAAACTTCCTTCAACTTCTGAATTATCGACTGTTTTTCAAATTCCTCCAAAGAAAATTCCTCGCTCTCGCTAAGATCCTCGTTAAATTCATTAATCAGGCGGTTAACGACCTTCCCGTCAAAAAAGACTGCATTAATCTCGAATTGGCCGGTAAAGCTGCGCATATCCATATTTGCGCTGCCTGAGCACGCTACGTCATCGCTTAAGATTACTTTTGTATGGATAAACCCTTTTTGATAGCGATAAAACCGAATTCCTGCTTGCAGCATTTCCCGAACATAGGACAAAGAAGCATTGTAAACAAGCTTTGAATCAGGAACTGCAGGAAGAACTACACGAATATCGACTCCTCGGATAGCAGCCGTTTTTAAAGCCAAGAAAACGGCGGGATCGGGTATGAAATAAGGCGTCTCTATATAGATCCGCTTCTTCGCAGAAACAATGAAGGTGAAAATCAGCTCGAGGATCGTTTCATCCGGACCGCTTTTTACGATTTGTACGAATTCGTTTCCTTGACGTTCTTGAACGGGATAATAGACGGGATCGGTCAGCAACTGTCGTTTGACAATGTACCAATCGGTTGAAAAAGTATATTGAATCCACAGTACCGCATCGCCTTTAATTCTGAAATGAGTATCTCTCCAATATCCGATTTCCGGATTATTTCCCAAGTATTCATCACCGATATTTAAGCCCCCGATATAACCGACTTCTCCGTCAACAACCACTATTTTCCTGTGATTGCGATAATTGATCCGCTTGTTAATGAATGTGGATAACAGGGGAGCAAAGCAACCGGTCTCCGCACCCGCATTCTGCAGCCGCTTCATAAAGGATTTCCCTAATCTGTGGCAACCGATCCCGTCGTATAAAAGTCGTACTTTTACTCCTTCCTGCGCTTTTCTGATTAACAATTGTTGAAACTCTTTCCCAAGAACATCGTCGCGGATAATATAAAATTCAATATGGATATGATGCTTCGCTAAGGAGATGGATTCGAACATTGCTTCAAATGCTTCATCTCCATCATTATAGATCGTTGTTTCATTACAGGCGGTAATGGGAAGAGATTTCCCGTTTTTAAGTATTGCATGCAAATTGTCATCCAGATGAACGGATTGATCGACCGGATCTATCGTCAATTTCCGTTTGCATCGATCCGCAAGTTGTTCCTTTAATTGGTCTAACTTCCTGTTGTCTTTCTGGCTTACGGGATAGAAACAGGAATATTCTTTGGCGACAAAATAATAAAACAGAAAACCAATAACCGGAAAGGTGTATAGGATGACTAGCCAAGCAACTGCTTTCTGCGGGCGACAATATTCATTGATTAAAACAATTGCAACTTGGCTGATTAGCAGTAAGAGGGTCAAAATAATCCAAAGCAATGATATCGTCTCTCCTCCATGGCCAAAGAGTGCTGCTTTGGTTTCTAAGAGCATAGGCATCGTTTAACTTGTCCCAAGAAGGGCCAAAATCGACATGGAAAATTTCGGTTGCTAAGATCCTGTGTTATAAAAGTCGCGCTACTTGTATAATCTAAGATTTATGTATGAATTGGAAAAGGGGTTATGTGATGGCAGACAGTTTAATCATCGGCATGGACGTAGGATCAACGACCGTCAAAGCCACAGTAGTCGATCCGGAAAGCAAACAAATCCTATGGTCGGACTACCAACGCCACCACACGAAACAAGCAGAAAAGGTTCTGGAGCTGCTGGTTGCGATTGGAAATGAATATCCAGATACCAAACAAGAAAATATCCGAATCTTTACGACAGGCTCCGGCAGCGGTCCAATTGCCCCCCATATTGGAGCAAAGTTTGTTCAAGAGGTCAATGCCGTTACCATGGCGGTGGAGCACCTTCACCCCGATGTCGGGAGTGTTGTTGAATTAGGGGGACAGGACGCCAAGATCATCATATTTAAGGAAAATGAGGAAACGGGCAATAAACAAGCGCTGACCTCAATGAATGACAAGTGCGCATCGGGTACGGGCGCCACTATTGACAAGTGCATGATAAAAGTGGGAATGCCCATGGAAGAAGTAGGAAAGTTGCACTTTGATGACAGCAAGCTGCACCATGTTGCCGCAAAATGCGGTGTGTTTGCGGAAACGGATATTGTCAATCTGGTGAAAAGCGGCATACCGTCGCCTGAGATCATGTGTTCTCTCGCGGATGCCATCGTTATGCAGAACCTTTCCGTTCTCACCCGCGGGAATACGCTGCGTCACCGTGTTTTATTGCTGGGAGGACCGAATACTTACTTGCCATTCCTGCAAGAATGCTGGCGAAAGCGAATCCCCCAGACTTGGCAGGACCGGGGATACAATTATCCCAAAGACGTGCCTCTCGATGAATTGATTTTTGTGCCTGACAATTCCCAGTATTATGCGGCTTTCGGCGCCGTGTTGTACGGTCTGTATGAACCGGCCGGCGTTGGAAACTATTCGGGGCTGGAAGGGCTCAAAGAATTCATTGCCCATGGCCGGCAAGCCAAGCTAGGTGAGAAAGCGGGCCCGCCTCTGGCCGCTGGCGAAACTGAACTGGAAGAATTTCGCCGGAGTTATCGTATTCCCCGCTTTACACCGGCCACTCTTATACCGGAGCAGAAGGTGAGAGCCGTGATCGGGCTCGACGGCGGTTCTACATCGTCCAAAGCCGTTCTGGTCGATGACGAAGGAAACATTCTTCTTAAGGAATACCAGCTTTCCAAAGGAAATCCGCTCGAAGATACGAAGGAAATGTTGAAGCGGATCCGGGATAGGGTTAGAGAGCAGGGAGCCGAGTTAGAGATCATCGGTTTTGGCGCGACGGGATATGCCGCGGATGTCTTGGAAAAAACGTTAAAGGCGGATGTCAATATTGTAGAAACCGTCGCTCATATGATGAGCGCCGTCCATGAATTCGGTGATATTGATGTTATCTGCGATATCGGAGGTCAGGATATTAAGGTCCTGTTCCTGAAAAATAGGGATATCCGCAACTTTAAGCTGTCCAATCAATGTTCCGCCGGGAACGGGATGCTGCTGCAGGCGATGGCGGATCAGTTCGGCATTCCGGTTCAGGAATATGCGGATACGGCATTCGGCGCAGGTTTAAGTCCCAAATTTTCATATGGTTGTGCCGTGTTTTTGGATGCGGATAGGGTAAATTTCCAGAAGGAGGGTTATTCTAAAGAGGAATTGTTGGCCGGCTTGGCTATGGTACTGCCGAAAAACATATGGCAGTATGTGGTGCAGATTCCGCGGATGGCTGAACTGGGGCGAAAGTTCGTACTGCAGGGAGGAACCCAATATAATCTGGCTGCGGTCAAGGCCCAGGTCGACTATATCAAACAGCGGGTTCCCGATGCCGAAGTGTACGTTCATCCGCATCCGGGAGAAGCGGGAGCGATCGGAGCCGCCATGGAAACGTTGCGGGTGGTGAAGCGACGGGGGTATTCAACCTTCTTGGGAATGGATTCCGCCATTGAGCTTCGTTATATATCGCGCAACGACGAATCCACCCGCTGTAATTTCTGCCCCAACAACTGCAGCCGCACCTTTATCGATTCCGAGACGCCGGATGGAAATACCGCACGATATATTTCCGGTTTCTCCTGTGAGAAGGGAACAGTGGAAGACAATGATGCAGTCGTTCAATTAACCAAAGTACGTCAGGATCTGAAAAAACACTATCCTAATCTGGTGGAATATGAGGCGCGCCGCATGTTCCAACACTTCTACGATTCTAATCCGCTGCCCGAATCGGATGTGCCGGTGGATGACGTACGGTTGAAACGCGGTTGGTTTGGGCTTGGCGGAATGGGAAAAGGCCAACAACAGCGTCAATTTGGCCGCTCTTCCGTAGAGGCTGCGGAACGGCGAAACAAGATCCGCATCGGGATTCCCCGTGTGCTGAATATATGGTCTACAGCACCGTTCTGGCGGACTTATTTCGAAGCTCTGGGCATCAATCAGCGCAACATTGTATTCAGCGACAATACGAGCGAGGAGATGTGGCAGGAAGGCGGCAAATATGGATCCATCGATCCCTGTTATCCTTCGAAAGTTGCGCAAGCCCATGTTCACAACCTATTGTTCAAGCATCATGAAAAAACGCCGCTCGAGTATCTCTTTTTTCCATGCATTACCCATATCCCGACGCATCTGCACAACGTGATGGATTCCGCCAGCTGTCCGATCGTGGCCGGCGCCCCGAACGTGATCAAGGCAGCCTTCACCAAAGAAGTAAACTTCTTTGAGACAAAAGGGATTGTCTATCTAGATCCGGCCGTCACGTTCACCGAACCGAACATGATGAAAAAGCAATTGTATGAGGCGTTTGCGGATCATCTCCAGATTACTGAGGATGAAAGCGACTTTGCCGTAGACCAGGGTTGGAAGGCGATGGAGCTTTTTGACAATGAAATGCAGGAGAAGGGCCGCGTCATCCTGGAGCAGGTGGAACAGGAAAACCGTCTTGCCATTCTGATGATCGGGCGGCCTTATCATTCCGATCCCGGTATGAATCACGGCGTTCTGGAGGAATTTCAGGTACTCGGCTATCCGATTCTGTCCATGCGTTCCATCCCCAAAGACGAGTCTTGGCTGCGCCGCTTTTTCAATGATGACTTGCGGAGCGGGCGGGTGGAATACGCTCTCGAGGTCACCGATGTATGGCCGGAAAATTTCAGTTCCAATAGCGTGCAGAAGGTATGGGCCGCCAAATTCGCCGCGCGTCATCCCCACGTAGCGGTATTGGACCTATCCAGCTTTAAATGCGGACATGATGCGCCCACTTACGGGTTGATCGATTCGATTATCTCGACCGCAGGCACGCCATTTTCAGCTTTGCATGATATTGACGCCAACAAGCCAGGCGGATCGATCAAAATCCGGGTTAAGACCTATGCGCACAGTCTGGGACTTCACGAAGAGCGGCTGCAGGATTTGGCCCGCAAAAAAGCGGAATTGCAGCATCTTTTGGAACAAAAACGCGCCGAACTGATGAGCAATCAGCCAAACGAGCAAGCCGGGGTTGTATAGAAACCTAAACCAAATAAGGAGTGAAACTAATCATGGCTATTGTCAAAGACAAGGTGAAGCCCGAGGATCAGTTGTCCATGGAGGACAAACTGCTGGAGTTTCAGAAGGAACAGGAAAAAGCGTTAGGCTTGGATCTGGAAAATAAGAACCATTGGTTTGATCCCGTTCCCCGCCAGTTTTTGAACAAAGACAGATCCAGCACGACCCTTCTTTTCGGGGGACTGACGATGGCCCACGATTATTTGGTCGAGGGAGCTCTGCAAGGGTTAGGTTATCGGGTGAACCATCTGGACTGCCCCGACAACGAATCGCTGCGCTATGGCAAAGAGTTCGGCAACCGCGGGCAGTGCAACCCGACCTACTTCACGGTCGGAAATTTGATCAAGCATTTGCACCACCTTCGCGATGTGGAAGGAAAATCGAAAGAAGAGATCATCCGCAACTACCTGTTCATTACGAGCGGTTCTTGCGGACCGTGCCGCTTCGGCACCTATGTCACGGAGTACCGGAAGGCTCTGCGCGATGCGGGATTTGACGGTTTTCGGGTACTGCTGTTTGAGCAGACGGACGGTTTAAAACAGGCGACCGGCGGGGAATCGGCCCTCAAATTGGATACATCGTTTTTCCTCAGCTTCATTAAAGCTGTACTATTGGGGGATATTCTGAACGCGCTGGCTTACCGCATCAGGCCCTATGAAGCGGTCGTTGGTTCAACGGACGCCGCCTTGGATCGGTGCAAGAAGTATTTGTACGATGCCTTAAGCGAGCGGAAGCGGTTGAGACCGGCGCTGATCCGCTGCCGTAAGGAACTGCAGGCCGTTCAGGTAGACCGGACCATGGTCAAACCTAAAGTAAGCATCATCGGCGAATTCTGGGCGATGACCACCGAGGGTGACGGCAACTATCAACTGCAGCGCTTTCTGGAAAGTGAAGGAGCGGAAGTTGAAGTACAGTCGGTTACCGCTTGGACACTCTTTCTCGTATGGGCAGCGCGTTACGATACCTTGAGGCGAATAAGTCTGCGCGAAGCCGATTCCGGCAAATTCGGCTTGAAAGGTAAAAATCCGCACATGCGTTTGCGTATGCTGTGGCTCGCCGACCGTGTTCTCCGAGCCATGTTCCAAAGGTACGCCAAGGCCATGGGACTGTATCACTATCACCTGCCCGATATGGAAGAGATCGCAAGTGTTGCCCATGAACATTACAACAATCATTTACGCGGCGGCGAGGGCCATATGGAAGTAGGGAAGCTGATTCTCAATGTGGTCAAACGCAAAGTAAACATGACGATTTCCGTCAAGCCATTCGGATGCATGCCTTCTTCCGGCGTATCCGATGGGGTTCAGTCCTTGATCACCGAAAAATATCCCGATGCGATCTTTCTGCCGATTGAAACGACGGGTGATGGGGCGATCAACGTACAAAGCAGGGTTCAGATGATGCTGTTCAAGGCCAAGCAGGCTGCGCAGAAGGAGTTTGAAGAAGCCTTAGCGAAAAATGGTTTGACAGCCCCGCAGCTTCAGAAAATAGCGGGTCGTACAAAAAGAATAAATTCGTTGCATACAAGCCGTCACGTTGTTGCTTGCACAGCGGCTAATCTGATATACGGTGTGCGCGGTATTTCCAACAAGTTTTCTTTCCGTCGAAATGAAGAAAAAATTCAAGGAGTATAGGAGGTTTTTCGAATATGACGGATAACAATGAGCAAGAAATAAATCAACCCGACTATCCTGAAATCGAACAGCAAAATATTCCTGAATTTGAACAATCAACAGAACACCCGCAGGGAGATAATACCCGAGTTCAGTCGCAAGAGATCCGTTACGAAAATGCCGATACTTTGTACAGGACGTAGCCGCTGCAAAAATTAACCGGGAAAACACGCGCCAAGCTGGTTCCGTGAATAAAAAGCCGATATTTCCTTAGGAATCATCGGCTTTTTATTTGTTCGTAATATAGATTGATTTGGCATTAGTCCATTCGAATTGTTTTGTCGAATACACCGTAAACTACACATAGTACAAAATCATTTTAAATGCTTAAGGAGCGATAACATCATGAATTGGTTCATGTCATTGATTCGCGGTGGAATGGTGAAAACGGGGTTACAGCAACAAAACAGAAATTGGATTGGAAGAGGGACAATAGTGTCGCTTCTTGCAATAGCCGGCGGTGCAGTCGCCTATGGTGTGGCAAGAAGACGCAACGGGGGCGGGAATTTAATTCAACAATCCACAAGGCCTCTTCGTAACCGTTCGTTTCGGTAAGTGTCCGTCGGGAAAATTACAATAGAAGGAGGTGTACAAATGGCTGTTAATGAAAAGGGGCAAGAAAAAACTGATGCCTCGGCGTTATGGATTGCATGGATTGGAATCGCGGCAGGGATTATTGCTTTTTTCTTCGCTCCGCTGTTCTTTGGTTCCGTTGCAGTAGTTCTTGGGATAATTGCCGCCTTCAGTAAAGCAAATAATCTGGGCTGGTGGGCCATCGGATTAGGTATTGTCGGCATGGTTGCGAATTGGTGGTTTTATTAGTAATTTCACCGACGCTGGTTTTATTTCTCGGCGGGTGAGTCCGATCAGGTTATCGGAGGCGACTGCGTACGCTGCAATACAAGAAGCCTGCACAAATTTGTGCAGGCTTCTGTATCGCTCGCCGTTTACCCTTTAGGGTTTAGGCGGAAGTCTGTTTGTTTTATGAGGAGCTGTTCCGAACCGGAACGGCTCCTTGTTTTTTAACTATCAATAGAATTTAGTGGAGGATGTTCGCTATTTAGATATTCACACAAAGATATGGGCAAAATCGAGGAATTGTTCGAAAAAATCGAGTAATTTATGCGTGATAGCGGGATAGATTTACTAGTTTCTAATCATTTGTTAAGGTTCGTAATTTAGAATAGGTCTGCAGACTATGCGTTAATAAGCCTGAAACGAAGGGGCAGACCATTTGAGAATTCTAGTGGTGGAAGACGACCGCCCGCTGCTCGATGCGGTGGTGACGGTGCTTAAGGAAGAAGCCTACCAAGTGGATGAAGCGGACAACGGTTCGGATGGATTGTATTTGGCACAGCAGCGCATCCATGATCTGATCGTTCTGGACATCATGCTTCCCGGCATGAACGGCTTGTCGGTTCTCTCCGAGTTGAGGTCACAAGGAATCATTATGCCTATCCTTCTGCTCACGGCGCGGGACAGCGTGCAAGATCGCGTTAGGGGACTGGATTCAGGTGCCGACGATTATCTGATAAAGCCTTTTGCGACCCCTGAGCTGCTGGCGCGGATAAGGGTATTGCTGCGTCGACAGTCCCAAGGTGTACCGGACGGAGAGCTGAGATACGGCCAAATTTCCGTGAAATGTCAGGTGATGGAAGGATATGCGAACGGGGAACCTCTTAAGCTTACGGTGAAGGAATTTGAGCTGATGGAGTATTTGCTCCTCAACCGGGAACAGATTTTAACAAAGGAACAGCTGCTGGACCGGGTTTGGGGGATTGATACCGGAGCGGGACTGGGCGTCATTGACGTCTACGTCCATTATTTGCGCAAGAAGCTTGCCCCTTCCGGTTGCGATCGTTACATACATACAATCCGCGGAGTTGGATACCTATTGAAGGAGAAAAGCTGATGTTTAATCGTACCCGCATCCAACTCACAATCCGCAACGCCGCCGTGTTATCCGTCATCTTAATCGCGCTGAACATGTCCGTTTATTTTGTCATGCAACAAATGCTGTTTGCACAAGTCGATCGGTCGATAATGGGTATGGGAGAAACGATGGCAATCTCAGCTAACAGCGAGCGGGTGAGCATTCCCGCGCAGAATGCCGTCATGTTCCGATTGAGTCAGATGGATCGGCCGGTAATTCAGTTGTTCTGGACGGAAAATGATCAGCCGATTCCGGTGCCTGGCAGCGAGATATTTGGTAAGGAGCAGTTGACACAGCTGTTGCCGGCCCGGTTCGACGATACCCCGCAAACCGTAAAGATCGGCAATCAGTACTTCCGGGTGTGGAATGGCTTTCCGAACATCTCGGGGGTGATCGAAGACGGCGACGGGCAAACATACCATATCGCGAAACAACAGCTTCTGACCAATGTTTCCGCCGAAATCGGCATGCTGCTCAGGCTGCAGTATATCCTGCTATTCGGCGGAGCCGCAGGGCTAATAGTCGCTGTCGCAGCCGGATATTATTTGGCTAACCGCGCGCTCATCCCGATCCGGCTCTCTCTTGAGAAACAGCAGCAGTTCGTATCGGACGCCTCACACGAGCTGCGGACCCCGCTGTCTGTCATCCAGGCGCATACTGAGCTCTTGTTGCGTCATCCTGAGCATACGATCGAACAGGACAGCAAGCATGTATCCACCGTTTTGCAGGAAACCCGGCGGATGAGCAAGCTGGTCGGCGGTCTGCTGACGCTGGCACGCTCGGACTCAAATCAACTGGATCTTGACATCAAACCGGTACAGTTCGACCTGATCGTTAAGGATTGCGTAAGGAAGATGCAAATGCTCGCGGAAGTCAAGGACATTATTCTGAATCTGGAGATAGATTCGACAGTTCCGATGAACGCGGATGAGGAGCGCCTCCATCAATTAATCGTGACTGTGCTGGACAATGCGATCAAATATACGCCGGAAGGCGGACTTGTCCGCGTTGTTTGCCGAAAGCTGGCCCACACCGTGCTGTTGGAGGTGGAGGATACCGGAATCGGCATTGCGCCCGATGATCTGCAGCACATCTTTAACCGCTTCTATCGCGGAGATAAAGCCCGCACCCGCCAAGAAGGCGGCGCAGGTCTGGGACTTGCGATCGCTAAGTGGATTGTAGAACGCCATGGTGGCAAAATCCGCGTGGAAAGCAAGCTCTCGGTCGGCACGCAGATTTTCATCTCACTGCCGATTTAAGAAGTGGGGTATAGAGAGAAGAATAGCGTCATACAACAGAGCCCGAGGCATCCGCCTCCGGCTTTTTTTAATGCGGCACAAATTAACTTTCTTCCCTTTAGGACGCTATCCCTTCGGCTCAGTAACTCCTTGAGCTCCTTAAGGACGCTATCCCTTCGGCTCAGCTCACCCCTCATATTGAGGGAGTTGCTGAGGTAGAGGGATATCGGTGAAAAAGATCATAAGAGGTTTGTAATTTCCTTGAGACCAGTCCCATCGGCCCGTTTTTTATTTCTTTTTCAGCGTCGTTTAAGCTTCCTTTCAGTTTCTCTAACCGAATTCTAAGAATCCGTCGGCATACTTGGCTTTGAATCAATTAAACGTAAAAGGGTGATGGAAATGGTTAAAAAATGGAGTAAGAAATCGGCGTTGTTTATTGGGGCGCTCATCGTAACGGTTGCTTTGTCAGCTTGCACGCAGGGTGCAGGAAATAAGGACGGCCAGACGTTAAGCAGTCTGGACAGAGAGGATACTGGATCGCTGAAGATTGCTTATTTTAACGAACAAGCTTTCTTCATGCAGTATGGGAACGCTTTTCAGGCGATGTTTCCCAATGTAACATTGGAAGTCATCACGACCGAATCCGTATTTAACGCGGATGACCCGGTGGCGGAGATGGAGAAACTTCTCGATGAGCAGAAGCCGGACGCCATGTTTCTGACGGATGAGCAATATGCCAATTTGGCGGAGAAAGGATCGTTATATGATTTGGATGCGGTCGTGAAGCAGGACGAGTTCGACTTGGACAGCTTCCACCCTGCTGTCATTGAACTGCTTAAGGATCAAGGAGCCGGCAAGTTGTACGGGTTAAGCCCGAATTTCGAAAGTGAGGCTCTCTATTACAATAAGAATATGTTCGATGAGCATGGGATTCCATATCCGACGGACGGGATGAGCTGGGAGGAAGTGATGCAGCTTGCTTCCCGTTTCCCCGTGAAGAAAGACGGTGATGACGCCTTGAACGGCTTGGCACAATCTTCCGATACAAACAACCCGTTCGAACTCATCTACACGATCGGCGAAGCAAAAGGGCTTCTGTTCGCCGATGTGGATGCAAAGACGTTATCGTTCGATACTCCGGAGTGGAAGTCCATCTTCCAATCGGTTACCGACGGGTACAAATCGGGCAGCATTTCCATGCCTTCTGAGGGCGGCGGTGAGGGCGGAGGACGCATGGAGATGCGTGGAATGGGCGGTAAGTCATTCAATTTCGGACCGGAATCGATGCGGTTCATGTCCGGTCAGGCGGCGATGACGATCGACGGTTCAATGCTCATGAACATGTTGGAAATGGAAAAAGGGTTAGGAGGCGGAGTCGCTATACGTTCCAAAAGCTCCGAAAGCTCCACGGGTGACAAAGTTCCTGATAGTCCCTTCAAAGAAATAGATTGGGATGTCGTGACGATGCCGGTCGATCCGTCCCAGCCTGACGTCTCCGGAAGCATAAACCTGGAAGGCGTGTTCTCTATCAACGCGTCATCCGAGAACCTGCCAGCAGCTTGGGAGTTTCTGAAATATGTGAACGGTGAACAATTGGCCAAGACGAGTTCGAAGGCGTCACCGGGATTATCAACGCGAACCGCTCACAAGAAAGTAGTGGAAGGCAAAAATATAGATGCTTTCTATGCGCTTGGGGCTAATGAGCAAAGCTTGCTGCAAACCTTGCCTAAAGACTTCATTAAATCATGCGCACAGCTGGCGGCAGAGCAAATAAAGAAAGTTGTTGACGGAACGGTTACGGTGGACGCGGCGATGAAAACGATCCAAACGCAAGGACAAGATTTGCTTACGCAGGCGATTGTGGATGCGGAGCAAGGATAATGGCGGTTTTGAATCTGGCGCTGCGGAAGCGTCGGACGGAAGTGCCCGAAACCGTCCATGTGAACACCGATGAGCCTCTTCTAAGCGTAAGGAACGTTCGTAAAAGCTTTATGTCCGGCGGTCGAACGGTCGAAGTGCTTAAAGGTATCGAGCTCGCAATCGGTTCGGGCCGGCTTACGATGCTGCGGGGACGTTCGGGATCGGGGAAAACGACGCTGCTCAATCTGCTCGGCGGACTCGATCGGGCGTCGGAAGGCGAAGTGTATTTCCGCAGCCGTCCGTTCCACTCGTGGAGCGACAAGCAGTTGACCGCCGTGCGGAGGCGGGAGATCGGGTTTATTTTCCAATCGTTCGCACTGCTGCCGTTGCTTACCGCCTGGGAGAACGTCGAGCTTTCCTTGCGCATGGCGGGCGTTCCGCGGACGGAATGGAAAGAGCGGGTGGACCGCTGTCTCGACCTTGTCGGCCTGACGAAACGAATGGATCACCGTCCGTTCGAACTGTCCGGCGGAGAGCAGCAGCGGGTGGCGATCGCCAAAGCGATCGCCCACAAGCCTCATCTGCTGCTCGCGGACGAGCCAACGGCGGAGCTGGATTCGCAGATGGCTGCGCGCATTATCGCGGTATTCCGGGATATCATCGAAGAGGAGCGAATCGCGGTCTGTATGACCACACACGATTCCACATTATGGGAGGCGGCAGACGTTGTATACCAAATGGTCGATGGCCGGATTGTACCGGAATAAAATAAGGGGCTCCACAGCCCGGTTGCTGATGACGGCGATATGCCTGTCGCTCTTGTCCGGCTGCTCCCTGCTGCCGCAGGAACAAGAGCAAGAGAAATTGCCCAATATCCGGGTTCCGAAAATTTCACAGAAGCCGGAGTATCCGGTTAAGCGCAACACTTTGGAGCTGAAAGTGAGCGGATCCGGAAAGCTGATGTCGGAACGGGAGGAAAATCTTTTCTTTACGGAGGGCAACCGCCGCGTGACCAACGTTTACGTGAAAGCAGGCGACCGGGTAAAGAAAGGGCAGGTGCTTGCTGAACTCGATACGGGAGATACGGAAAGCCAAATCCGCCGAAAAGAGATCGATCTGGAGAAATCCGAGCTCGATCTGAAAGACTCGATGCGCGAATCTTCCGAAGCCAATGAGGTTTTGCTTAAAAAACAACAGCTCGACTACCAATTGTTGAAGGAGGAGATAGCCGATTTGCGCCGCGAGTTGGAAGGTTCGAAGGTGATCGCTCCTTACGGCGGGACGATCGTCAACTTTACCGCTGAGAAAGGCGATAATGCGGCGGCGTACGAGAAAGTCGGGCAAATCGCCGACATGGAGGCGCTCGTCGTCGCCGTCCAATTCGATTCGAGCGATTTGACGAGTCTCACTCCGGGCATGGAAACGGTGGTCAGCATCAATACGGCCGGCGATCATCCTGGTTCGGTAAGGAGCCTTCCGGTCAGCACTGCGCAATCGAATAATGATGAGGATTCTCTCGATTCGTATGTGCTGATCGATCTGCCGAAGCTGCCCGAAGGCGTTACCCATGGTACACCGCTGTCCGCTTCCGTTATTGTGGAGCGCCGTGAAAACGTGCTGTCCATTCCTGTCGCGGCACTGCGGACGCAGAACAGCCGCAATTATGTGCTCGTGTCGAATGCCGACGGCAGCAAGGGTGAGGTGGACGTGGAAATCGGCGTGCAAACCTCGACGGATGTGGAAATCATCAAAGGGCTCGAGGAAGGCCAGAAGGTCGTGGGGAAATAATGCGAATTGTCATCTATCTCCTCCTGAAGATGTGGCAAAACCGCTGGTTCACGCTTAGTACGCTGCTTGGACTGACGGTGGCGGCGGCGTTTGCAATGAGCATTCCGATGTATGCGGACGGCACATTGAAGCGGCTCGTGATCAAGTCGCTCCAGGAAGAGACGAAAGGATTGCCCGCGGCGTCGCTATATATGAAATATCAGTCGACCGGTATCGTTGAGACCGATTTGGAAGGGCTCGGGGAAGCGGACCGATGGATAAGCGAAGAGCTTCCCGGCAGGATCGGCTTCCCGGCGGAAGCGTCCTCGAGCCGTATCGGCCTGCCGTCATCCACTGTGCGTTCCGCCGATGCCGGCGCGCAAGGCTCGAGCAGGTTGGTTCGCATGGAGCTTGCGGCTCAGAGCGGAATTCCCGAGCTTGCCGATCTCGCGGAGGGGAAGATGCCCCGTGACGGCATGCAGGACGGCATCATCGAAGCGCTCGTGCTGAACGAGACGCTCGGCCGCTACGGTTGGAAGGTCGGCGATACCTTCTATTACGACTCGAAAAATAGTGACGGTAAGACCAAGCGGTTAACCGTGCGCATTGCCGGTACTTACAAATTGAAAGACGAAACGGACTTGATTTGGGCGATCGACGGGAAAGAAAAGCTGGCCGGCACGCTTCTGGTCAGCCGTAAGACGATGACAGACACTTTGCTCAAGGAAAGTCAACTCGTACTGGATTCGGCTGGTTGGTTCTACGCGTTTGACCTGCAGGACATCCGCATCAGCGATCTGTCTCCGCTGATCGGCGAACTGCAGCGGCTCGAGATCAACCTCCACCAGCAGCTTCAAAATACGATGATCAACTTGACCTTCATCGATATGCTGCACGATTTCCAGCGGCAGAGCGTGCTGCTGCAAGCGATGCTGTTCGCGCTTGCGGCTCCGGTACTGGCGATGGTACTCTATTTTATTACGCTCAACGCGCAGCAATCGCTCTCCCGGCAGCGGAGCGACATCGCGATACTGCACAGCCGCGGTTCCAGTCCGCGGCAGATTATCGCGCTGTATGCGATCGAAGCGGCACTGCTCGGGGGTGCGGCCTTGCTGATCGGTCTTGTTCTGGCCTGGTTCATGGCCAAGACGATCGGCTCCTCAAGCGGCTTCCTTTCGTTCGTTGGCCGCAAGTCGATCCCGGTCGGATGGACCAATGCCTCCTGGCTATTCGGTATAGCCGCCACCGCGCTCGCTATTGTAGCTACCACGGCGCCAATTCGCGCATACGCCGGGGCGTCTGTCGTCCAGCATTCGCAGCGGGCTAGAGCCGACAAGCCGCCAATTTGGCAGCGGTTGTATCTGGATGTAGCGCTGCTTGTATCGGTCGCAGCCGGTTGGTACCTGCTCGATACCGGCCAAATCGCTTCCGTCGATAACAGTGGCGGCGCGGCGGAAATTCAGCCGGTTATCTTCATCATCCCGGCATTACTTATTTTCGCCGCAGGGCTATTGTGTCTACGGTTATTTCCGCTGCTGCTTCGATTCTGGAATTCGCTGATGAAAAACCGCATGCCGGTCACTGTGTATCTTACCTTGACGCAACTGTCGCGCTCGGCGGTCACCTTTTACCCTCTTATGATTTTGCTTATCCTTACTATCGGGTTGGGAGTCTATAATGCTTCGGCCGCGCGGACGATGGATGTGAACGCTTCGGACCGCACGCAGTATCAGTACGGCAGCGATGTCGTGCTGAAGACGGCTTGGGAAGGCGTTCAGGACGAGAACGACGCAAACAAGATCTACTATACCGAACCGTCTTTCGAGGCATACCGCAAACTGGACGGGGTGAAAGCGGCCGCCCGCGTCATGAAGGCGACCGGTAAAGTCGAGATCAGCGGCAAGTCGGCCGGCAACGGGCAAGTCGTCGGCATCGACAACATCGATTTTGCCAAGACGGCTTCGTTCCGCGAGGATCTGTATCCTTATCATCCGTATCGATACTTGGATGCGCTTGGAACGGCCGAACAGGCGGTGCTTGTATCGGGCGCTTTCGCCGAACGATACGGGTTAAAAGAAGGCGACCCGCTGCGTATCTCGATCGGATACGACAATGTGCCCGTGGATTTCGTTGTCGTCGGCATCATTCCTTACTGGCCCAGCATGTATCCGGACGAGTCGCCGTTTTTCGTGGTGAATCTGGATTATATTTATCAGCAGATCGAGAAAATTCCGTATGACGTATGGTTGAACCTGGAAGATGGCGCTAAGCTCGCATCGGTGCTAGAGACGCTGGCGGATCGAGGCATATCGATCGCTCAGGCGGACGATGCGCGCGGCGAGCTCATCGAACGCCGGAATCACCCGGCACAAGGCGGAGTGTTCGGCATTCTCAGCCTCGGTTTTCTTATATCGCTGCTAGTTTCGTTGCTCGGATATCTGATTTTTTGGTTTTTCACCTTGTCGCGCAGGGTGGTTCAACTTGGCATTTTGAGGGCAATGGGGCTCTCACGCGGACAGGTGACCGGCATGCTGCTGCTCGAGCAGCTGTTCACGACCGGATTGTCGGTGGCCGCCGGAATCGGGCTCGGCACGATCGCCAGCCGCCTGTTCCTTCCGTTCCTGCAAGGCGGAAGCGTGGAGGGGGCTCGGCAGGTGCCGCCGTTCCGGATTGTGTTCGAGGCGCAGGATACGCTCAAATTGTACATCGCCACGGGCGTCATGCTTGCTGCCGGCGCGAGCTTGCTCATCCTGCAGCTGCGGCGTCTGCGCATCACGCAGGCTGTCAAGCTAGGTGAAGAACGGTAAAAACGAATGCGGAGGAGGCCCTGCGATGATCCATTGTGAAGGTCTGGTGAAAATTTTCAAAACTGACGACATTGAGGTCGTTGCGCTTCAGGGGCTGAATATGACGGTCGAGCAGGGCGAGATGATGGCCATTATCGGCAATAGCGGCAGCGGCAAATCGACCCTGCTCAACATTCTGGGCGGCCTTGATCGGCCATCTGCAGGGCAGGCTGCCGTTGGGTCGTGGAATCTACTGAAGATGACAAATGAGCAGCTTATCGAATATAAACGCAAAACCGTCGGTTTTATCTGGCAGAATAACGCGCGAAATCTGGTGCCTTACCTTACCGCCCTGCAAAATGTCGAGCTGCCGATGCTCATCCAAGGAAAGGCTGACCGTGCATATGCCAAGCAGCTGCTTACCGCAGTCGGGCTGGAGCATCGGATGGGCAGCCGCCTGACGCAGCTGAGCGGCGGAGAACAACAGAGAGTCGCGATCGCGATCTCGCTCTCCAACCGACCGCCGCTCATTCTCGCAGATGAACCGACAGGTTCGGTAGACAGCGCAACGGGAGAGAAGATACTCGATATCTTCCGCCGGCTCAACCGGGATATGGGGGTGACGATCGTCATCGTCACCCACGATCTCTCCGTCGCGGACAAAGTAGACCGCGTAGTCGCCATTCGAGACGGTTTGACCAGTACGGAGTGGGTCAAGAGGGATGCGGACACTGGTTCATCGGATAGCACCGGAGAAGCTTCGACGGCAGCTTCCCCGGGCTCAAGGTTCGGTGCCAAGCATGAAGAATTCGTTGTGATCGACCGTGTCGGCCGTCTGCAGATTCCAAAGGCTTACTTGGATGCGATGAACGTCGACGGCAAAGCGGTGCTCGAATTCGACGGCAAACGGGTAATGATCGGTCCGCCGGATAGAACTCCTGATCCACCCGTTCAGATTGGAGGTGAGCAGACGAATGGAGCAAGTCGCGGCCAATCTGAATGATCTGTATAAAGCGCATTCCGTTAATTTAAGTCGATTCATGCTCAAGCTGACCCGTAATCAAGAAGATGCGAACGATCTGGTTCAGGAGACATTCCTGAGGCTGTGCCAACAGGACAGCCTGCCTGAACGTCCGAAAGAATGGCTGTCCCAAACCGGATACCGTCTCTTCATCGATCAATGGCGCCGAAAACAACGAATTTCCAGGCTGCCGCTTGATTATTTTCCCGTGCCCCGCCATGACACCCCGGAACAAGCCGTCCTTGATATGGAATTCGAGAGATATGTGCGTCGACTGCTTTTGCGGTTCAAACCTCGGATGCGCACGGCGTTATACTTACGTTTATACAAGCAATCCAGCTACGGAGAAGTCGCCCAACTGCTCGGTTGCTCCGAAAATACCGTTAAATGATGACTCCGGCGGGGCAAAACGCAATTATCGAAATGGTTGTGAAGGCTCCTGCAGGCTCTCTTGCAATTCCAATTCTGACAGCACGCTGTCTATCGTTGATGGAAGGGAATGGGAATGTTACACTATTCTCATAAGCTGGAAAGGAGATAACGTAACCGTGACGAATAATCGCAAAGAAGAAGATCTTTATGAGATCGTGGAAGGTATCCGATACGATCTAAAGCCTGCGCCGACGGTGTCTCACCAACAGATTTCAGGTGCATTCCACATTATGCTTTATCAAACCTGCCATTTGAATGGAACGATTTTATACTCTCCTATTGACGTCTATTTGGATGAAGATAATCAGTTCCAACCCGATCTGGTCTTTATCCTGCATGAGAATGCGGCGATTATTAAGGAAAAGAGGATCGAAGGAGCTCCGGATCTCGTCGTGGAAATCTTATCTCCTTCTACGAGCCATAATGACAAGATTCGAAAGAAACGCCAATACGAACGTCATGGCGTCAAGGAATATTGGATTGTTGATCCGCTTCACCGCATAGTGGATCAATTCATCAGAGAGTCAGATAAGTTTATCCTATTGGACACTTACAGCATCTCCGGTCGACTGACCTCGCCGTTATTTCAATGCATCGATATCGACATGAGCCGGATATTTCCAGCCGTATAGAATAACCGTAGTCGGATAGGAGCTCACACCATATGGTTGAAACGATCGACAAATGGATTGATGCATTGCTAACGTTCACGAGTTTAGGCGGCATGTGGATCCTGCTCATAACGGTACCGTTGGCGATTATTCAAGGTTTATTGGGCCTCTTTCCGTTCGCTACGCTAATCATGCTGCACATATCGGCACTCGGTCTAGTGAACGGCATCATAGCCAGTTGGATATCAGGGACAATTGCAGCCATTGCTGTTTTTTGGGTTGCACGGTCTCTGTTCGCGGACTGGTTTAACCGAAAATGGAAGAAACGCATGACGAGATACGAGAAGTGGCAGCGGCACATCGAGAAATACGGCTTATGGGCCATTATTTTACTGCGCACGATTCCGATTATGCCCAATAATCTTGTCTCTTTCATGGCTTCAATATCTCCGGTCAAAATGATTCCATATGTTTGGTCATCCGTTATAGGGAACATATCTCATATCTGGTTGTTTGCAATTATTAGTTCATCCCTTCTCGTCCCGGATACCGACATTAGCCTTCTAATCGGTTCATACGTTTTATTTTGCCTAGCTCTTCTGACGGTTTTCTTCATCAAGGAATACAGGAACCCCAAACGTAAAGTGAAAGACAACAATGAATTTACGATGTAACAGCGTTCGCTAATCATACGCGGCGTAAAGTAAACACCGACAATTCCGGCACGCTTCCCACCCGGATCTTTATCCGTGTCGTTCCGATACCTCTATTGACGTATAGCACGTATGGGCGATGTTTTCGAATCCGTTCTTGGATCCGATACATGCCCCCCACGTATTTCTTGCCTAACGAAGTTCTGATTAACGCGCCGAGGATTGGCAATGAAACCTGACCTCTATGGGTATGTCCGGATAATTGCAAGTCAATCGGATATCGCACGAGCTTGTCAGCCACGTCGGGTTCGTGCGCGAGAAGTAAATGAAACCCATCGTCCTTCAGGATGGAAAGAGTTTTTCTCGCATTCGGTTTACCCAACACGTAATCGTCCAGCCCGGCAACGGTTATAAATTCACCGTTAGGAAGCTTGATTTTCGTGCTGTTATTAATAAGGACCGTAAAGCCGGCGTTATTGAGATAAGACCCGGAAGTACGGATATTTCTCGTGTAGCCGAAATCGTGATTCCCATACACGGCGAACTTGCCGAGAGGAGCCTGGATCTGAGAAAGGATTGACGATGGATCGTTGTTGGCCGTATTATTCCTGCGTCGTGAATCGAATAGATCGCCGGTGAACACGACGATGTCCGGCTGGAGTGAATTTATGACGGACACTAATGCCTGAAGCCGACGAATGGAATAATGGGGACCGATATGGGTATCGCTAAATTGTACGATTTTCACTCCGTTGAAGCCTTCAGGGATTCTGGGTGATGCAATATCATGCCGCGTAACGGATAATCTCCTAGGCTCTATAATCATTCCATAAGTGTATATTAATACAATTATAGAGACGAACGATACGATTAAATATACTTGCATGGCCGATCATCCTTTCTTTCGCTTATATAACTCAATGAATCAAACCGCTCCTTGTTTATGCTTACGATAGGCGCTGGGCGTCATGCCCGTTTTCTTGCGGAACAGCCGGATGAAGTAACTGTAATCCGCGATACCAATGTCTTCGGCGATCGTGGGAATAGGAGCAACCGTGTGGACAAGACTTCTTTTAGCCTCTTCTATCTTCAGGTGGTTGACGTATTGCAAGGGTGTCATTCCCGTATGTTTCTTCAAACACCTTGTCAAATAATCGAACTGGAAATGGAGCTCATACTCCATTTCTTTTGCTTTAAAAGGGGCTTTATGACGATCCGCGAGATAACGCTCGACTTGTTTGCTGTGCAGCAACGATTTCGTAGGCTTGGAGGACTGCAAGAGCCACTGCTGCATATAGGCTAATAGTTGAGCTAGAAGGCTGTGCAGCTGAAGGGCATTTCCTTGGCACAGTTTGCTTTGGATGCTCAGCATCTCATTCATTAACGGAATCAGGGGCGCTGCATCGAATGAACTCCATTTGGGAAGGTAAATCCACTGTTCTTGGGGTTCATTATCGTTATCCGTACCTCGTTGAATAATGGAAGACCAAGGAATATGCTTGTCGGACATTCGGTTTGCCTTGCCGGGGTGAATGAAGTGGATCCAGTATATTTCCGTCTCATCCTCGCAAGGGAGATGGCCGAAATGGGTTAATCCCGGTTCTAATATGAGTATATGGCCGGCTTCGATTGAGTACGGAATACCGTTCTCGGTCATGTACAATGTCCCTTTGACGACGATTAGCGCATCATATACTTGAAAATTTCGTTCGAAATGCAGGCCTCCGGGTTTCCATAATCCGTGGCCGATCGTTATGAATTGCGGAAGCGGGGGAATCCGAAGTTGGATGCAGTCCATGGTTATCTCCTCCCGGGATCATTTACTTAGATCTATTGTAATTAATTCCACCGGCGATAGCTATCGATATAGTCGATTTTGTCCTATGGATTGTCGATTCAAGCTCTGTTTCAATCCGGCTAAAGCCATTAAAGTAGAAATAGAAGTTACTTGGGGAAGGGGTTATCGACATGCGGTTCAGACAAGTTCACTTGGATTTTCATACTTCCGAGGCTATTCCCGGCATAGGCATGGATTTCTCGAAACGACAGTTTCAGGAGATGCTAAGTAAAGGTTACGTAGACTCCATAACGGTCTTCTCGAAATGCCATCACGGCTGGGCATATCACCCCTCCGAAGCGAATGAGCAGCATCCAGGGCTGAAATTCGATTTACTTGGGGCTATGATCGAGGCTGCCCATGAGATCGGAGTCAAAACGCCGGTCTATCTATCTGCAGGTCTTGATGAGAAGTTGGCACGCAGGCACCCCGAATGGCTGATTCGAAATTTCGATGATCGAACGGGTTGGGCGGACAGCTTCATGAAACCCGGCTATCATGAGTTTTGCATGAACTCGCCTTATCTCGACGTTCTCTTGGAACAGATTAAGGAAGTCGTTACGCGATACGATGCCGACGGCATTTTCCTGGATATCGTAGGCGTGCGAAAATGTTACTGTCACAACTGCGTGAACGAATTGCGCAGCCGGAATAAGGATCCTCGGGATATGAATGCGGTCATCGAGTTGGGAGAACGAGTGTACGCGAACTATACCGCGAAAGTCCGGGAAGTCATTCATTCCATTAAGCCTGGTATGAGAATTTTCCATAACGGCGGACATATTCGCAGAGGGCGCAGAGATCTTGCCGCGATGAATACCCATCTCGAATTGGAGTCCTTGCCAACGGGAGGATGGGGTTATGATCATTTTCCTCTGTCGGCGCGGTATGTTCAGATTCTGGGAATGGATTTCCTGGGCATGACGGGGAAATTCCACACCTCATGGGGTGAATTCGGAGGATACAAGCATCCTAACGCTCTCCGGTATGAGGCATCGCTCAGCATCGCGAACGGTGCGAGATGTTCCATTGGCGACCAACTGCATCCTAATGGGAAGATGGATGAAGCTACCTATACACTAATCGGGTCTGCCTATAAGGAAGTAGCCGCCAAGGAACCCTGGTGTTCGAATACGCTCAATGTGGCGGATGTCGCGTTATTGTCATTGGAAGCCGTAGGCTCCCATGCGACGAACGACCAGTCGGACTTTACGGGTTTATCCGATGCCGGCGCGGTTCGCATGCTGCTTGAAGGCAAGATTTTGTTCGATGTCATCGACCTGGACGAGAGCTTCGATTCCTATAAGGCAATTATTCTTCCGGACGATATCTTGTTGACGCCGAAGCTTGTGTCCAAGCTGGAATCTTATTTCGCTAACGGCGGAAAGGTACTGGCAACCGGAAGGTCCGGGTTGAGAGCGTCACGCGATGCTTTCGGCATCGATCTAGGAGTTAAGTGGAGGGGTGAGAACGAATTCCGTCCCGACTACTTCAAGCCAGGATTTCCGCTGAAAAGTTTATTGAATGCCTCTTTCGTTATGTACGGTCAAGGGCAACGCATCGAGCTTGCCGGGGGAACCGAACTTGGCCGCAGGGAGGATCCTTACTTTAATCGCGATGCGTTTACGTTCTGCTCGCACCAGCATACGCCAAGCTCTTTGAATAACGGAGGACCTGGAATGGTGGAAAGCGATAACGGAATTTATATCGCGTGGAATGTTTTCGAGGATTATGCCGCCAAAGGCAGCCTTGTACTTAAAGAAATCGTTCTGCATGCGCTCGATCGTCTTCTTGCATCGAGGAAATTCCTTGAAACCGATTTGCCTTCGCAAGGGATCGTGACATTGCAACGGCAACCGAAGGAAAACCGGTATGTTAATCACTTGCTGTATGCATCGCCCGTCAAAAGGGGCAACGGAATTGAAATCGTCGAGGATATCGTGCCGGTAGCGAACGTGAAAGTATCGTTAAGGATTCCCCGGACCGTCAAAGACGTATATTTGGCGCCGCAGCTCACTAAGCTGGCTTTTGAACAGATCGACGGGGTGCTGCATTACACGGTTCCTCATGTCGAGTGCCATCAGATGGTCGTTATCGAATAACGGTACCTTTATCAACCAAGACATCCAACAGACTAACCCCTCCGGAAAATCGGGGATCGAATATGCGAATGCTATCGCCCAGATCTTGGGTAACGACGAAGGGAGCGAAGGTAAGGAGATCTCTCGCAGGGCGATATTGCTTCAATATCTCCATGTCGACCGAATCGTTCCGGAACGTCTGAACGATGCCGCTAACTCCGCTTAGCTCGTTTCTTCCCTCGACCACCACATTGTCTTTTGTCGCATAATAGGAGATGCCTCCGGGAAATCGATCCGCGCGCAGGGCCACTTGGGCATATCCTTCGTTTTTCAAATCGAAATAGACGTAGGCGGAATGAGCGATCTGGAACCCGGCATATAACGCCGATAGAACCCAGAACGTTCGGAATATCCGAAGCCTGTATTCCTTTCTCCTGAACAATAACAGAAGAAGCACAACGACGGCCGCGAACGCCCAGAATACATAACCTTTGTTCGGAATAATGCCGATCGCGTACCGGCGCGACGTGAAGGGCTCGAGCAGTCCGGTACCCCAGGCATTCGTCCAGTCGCTTAGGATATGAAGGAGCACCCCAACGAAAGCCGTATAGAATATCCTCACGTCCTTTGTCCGTAGAACGATATAACTCAATAGGGAAAACATAGCCGCCCAGACGGGAACCATGAAGAGAGAGTGGGTAATTCCTCTATGCGACATTAAATAGTCGGCGCTCGACCTCACCCAATGGATGTCAATGTCGGGAATAACGCTGGATCCGACCGAAGCGGCGAACAAGGCCCACTTGGTATTGCGGTCCATGTTTATTTTGTTCAGGGAACTGTAGATGGCAACTCCGAACAGCGTATGGGTCATGTAGTCCACGGGTACACGGATCCTCCTTCATTCGACCATTCGTTGTTTCTAATATCGTTCATATTGGCAGTTTAATCAATCTTGATGCGAGAAATTCATGATGCGTCCCTTGCGGCGGTTGCTGTAAAGCTAACCTTACCCCTCCCGTGGTCGAAGGTTAGCTTTTCACCGTGGAAGGAATCCCATCCCTTTTGTCGAAATTGTATCGATAATTCTAGGATGGGAGCGATTGTCAGTGGTACATAATAGCATACGTCTAATCGGTTTTATGGCGCTAGCGGTTTTCTTTGTTTTGTTCTTCATTCCTACCGGGATGGCTGCCTCAACGGGGGAGCTTGCTGCTTCCAGGTTATATATAGATGGGAAGCCGGCAGAGTACAAAAAATTAAAGGTTAAGAACCGCATCGAGAACATGATTGCCTTACGCACTGTAATGACAGAGTTGAATATGAAGCTTGAATGGGTCACCAAAAATAAAGAGTGGATATTGTCGAATTCCAGCCAACGTATCCAGATGAAACTAGATTCCGCGACGGTAACCGTTAATTCTAAGCAGCAAAAGATCGCCGCACCGGCCATAAAGGATAACGGAACGATCTACGTTCCTCTAAGGTTTATCATCGTTTCAAGCGGCGGAGAGCTCCATAATTATCGGGGCGGTGGAATAGACGTCTATTGGGCGTTGTCTCCGAATCAGATTGTGCTAGCGAGAGCGTTGGTATTAAACGAGGTTGACGAGGTGAAGCACAGGCTTAAAGATTGGAGAGACGCGACTATTCCATTAGGGGTAGACGGAACAATGCCCTATGCATTCGCGGGAAAAAGCATAGGAATGGTAAAGCTGCTTCTGGACAGCGGGTTTCCGGTGAATTACCAGGAATACGATTATGACAATATTTTATTCTTCGGATTAAGATCAACGTTGCTTCACAGCGCGGCTAGTTATGGCAATCCCGACGTCGTTCGATATCTGCTCGATCACGGTGCGGATCCGCATTTGACCACCGCAAACGATGGTTGGACCGCGCTACAGTCGGCTACTTGGAGCAGGGAAAGTGTCGGAGACGAGATATTCGTAATAACCGGAAATGATGCGACGGTTGAAGATTACGATGAAATCATCGCATTGCTTAAGGAGCGGATGAACTTGGGCCTCTCTGAAAGAAGTTCACCTCATTATTCAATTATAGCTTCTCGGAATAACTAAATCCCTTTCTGGCTCTAGCCTTACGGCCAGGGTCTTTTTGGGTTTCACCTCAGTATTCTAGGACGACCAAAAATTTCTCTTGACATTTGAAAATCACCTTAATAATCACCAGGAAGGCATTTTTATGGCCTATCTTAAAGAAAATTGGGTGATTTCTTTGCTACCTGTCTCACGATCTCATTGTGCTTACCTCGGTTTTGTTTCCGAGCACTTGCTGCAAGCGTACGAGCCCGGCTTTCTTCGCCAGTTTTACTTGGATTTGATCCGCTGGGTTTCCGCAGTGGATTTGTCTCAAACAGCTGCCCTCGTTCAACATCGGTATTCAGCAAATCCCAAGGGGCGTAAGCCCCGTGAGCCCGCCGATCTTCTACGCAGTTTGCTACTCATGCACAAGCTACAAGTCGTTAGTATAGACATTTGGGTCTACAAACTGCGAACCATCCCTGCCTACGCCATCCTAAGCGGATTTCCGAAAAACGATGTGCCTGGCGTTGGTACTTTCTACGATTTCTTCCGCCGCCTCTGGCTCTCAAATCATCCCCATAAGACCAGTCGCAACAAGCGTCCTCTTCGTAAACCACGTGAGAAGGGCAAGAAGAATGAAAAGCTCGATCCCAAAAATCCGAAAATTACAGATAAACTGGTCGCCCGTGTCCTTCGTACCGCCGGTCGTATCCACTACGCCCCAAAAGAACACGACTTATTGCAGCAGTTGTTCCAGATCCAGTTCGTCCTGCCTTCCGCAGCAAAAGGATTGTTAGGCGATACGGGGGCGCTAAGTGTCATCGGAGATGGCACGCCCGTCGAAACCGGCGCTCGTTCCTTTGGCAAGTTCCTTTGTGAATGTCGCAAAAGCGGCAACTGGAAATGTGGCTGTAAACGGCAATTCTCTGACCCCGATGCCAATTGGGGCTGGGATAGTTACCGTGAAAAGTACTACTTCGGCCGGACGCTTTACGTGTTTTGTGCCGCGGACAGCCCTCATGATTTGCCCATCTATCTACGTTTTTCTCGCGCTAGCCAGCACGACTCGGTGTCTTGGATATGCGGATACCAGGAGCTGCGCCACTGGTATCCGCAATGGAAACTGGGAGAGGCGATTCTGGATTCCGCCCACGACTCGCTCCCCATCTACACCCTGCTCGAACACGATGATGTTTGCGCCATCATCGACCTGAATCTCAGGCGTTCGGGCAAGCTGGTGTATAACGATTTTACCATTGGTAAGGATGGTGTGCCTATCTGTCCGATCGGACGCAAGATGATTCATTGGGGCAAGATGACCAAGTCTCATCGCCGGAAATGGCGCTGTCCCGCGAAATGCGGCGACTGGGTCTGCGAAACCCCTTGCTCGCCCTCCGATTATGGGAGGACATTCTACACATCCACCGGCGACAACCCCAGGCTTTTCCCGCGGATCCGCAGGGACAGCAAGGAATGGCGGACCCGCTACAACAAACGCACCTGCGTGGAACGATGCAACAAGCGCCAGAAAATTGATTACAAGTTGGCGGATTCTAAAGGGAGAAGCTCTCGCCACTGGACCATTCGTACCACGTTGATTGCCATGTGCCAACATGCAGATGCATGGCTCGAAGTAGCCAAGAAGAATACCCAACTCCCAACCGTGCCAGATTGGTTACAAGTGGCTAGCGCCGCTTAATGTTAGCAGGTACATACATCCTTTTTTTGAAACCGAAGTTTTCGGTTGTTTGGCATGCCTACTATTGAAAATCCCTTTCATAGGCACGCCCTTTGGGCGTTTGGGAAGCATTCACCCCTTATTCGGGCCCAGAATCGTTGGGTTATTCCGAGCTCCTATGATATTGATACCATACCTATAATTTTATCATAATTATGATAAGTTATACACTGGTAAATGGAAATCATAAGACCCTGTGGGTATCACTTTCAGCAACACGGAAGCAGTTTCAGTCGGACACACCCGCTGCACCTAACTGAATCGTGGCCGTCCCTTCGGAACTTAAGGTCGTGGGGCGTCGTGAAAACCAGAACGTTATACGATATTAATGCAAAATATATAAAACCTTATAAAACCTAAGAAAAGGAGATATTACAATTAGAAACATATTTGATGAAAGCACTGATTATAAGAAACTACATCCAATAAGTAATGAAGTTATTCAAGAAGCTGAAGGGATATTAGGAGTAAAGTTACCTAAAAAATACATAGAGTTGTTGAGTATACAGAATGGTGGATCAACGACTTATAATGGACATCCCTCAATACCAAATTCCTGGGCTGAAGATCATGTAAGTGTTGACTACATTTTGGGAGTATCAATTATTAGAGACGGAATGGGATTTACAGATAGCATTATCGATAGTAATTATTATATTAATGAATGGGGATTACCAGAAAACCTAATATTACTTTGCGGGGATGGACACTCATGGATAGCATTAGATTATAATAAATCATTAATTGAGCCACCTGTCGTATATGTAGATATAGAAGTAAATCAAAAATTTATTTTAGCAAACAATTTTGAAGACTTTATTAATGGATTATCAAATTATGAATAACTGTTACCGCTCGGTCTGCCGAAGAATATCGAAGTAGCATCTTCAGACAGCCATATCGATTTACTAAGATAAGAGTTATCTAAGGGGAATCTACGTCAGGAACACAAGAACTTTAGGTGATATCAGCGAAAAGCAAGGAAAGGAAAGAAAATATGCAGGATTGTTTGCAATGTGGTGAAAAATTTAAGTATAAACAAGTATTAAAAACTGTACTTGGCCCCTTAGGATATAAACCAGTTAGATGTATACAATGTGGGCAGAATCATGTGGTTACTTTGGGATCGAAATTTAGAATATCCTTTGCGGTTGTGGCTATTCCAATGATTTCGAGATTACTTTTTTACAGAGAATTATCTGTGGTTGGATTAATATTTTTTCTTTTGATGATAGCAATTCCTATGTTGTTTATTCTCCCATATTTCATTAAATACAAAGATGGAGAACCATGAAAACCACTATAATCTCAATTATCTTGAGAGGAGATGGGCTAATTCGATACACAAGTTCATTTCAAAAACAACAAACGAAGATATTCCGTAGATAGAAACAAACTAAGAGATACTGTTATATATACAAAGATTAAGTAACGGATTTTTATCGTAAGACGTTGACATACAATAACGCAATATTTTCTTTAAATTCAAGGGAGTGATTTTTTGAAAGTTTATAACTTCGACAAGGAAACCGGCAAAGAAATTACAAGCTTTAATAGTAAAGAATCTATCTTCTCTAAAATTATTCAACATAATAAACCAGTACATATAGGATGCATGTTTATAGGGCCTGAAGGAATAGTCGGATTGCATAAGGCAACAATAAACCAATTATTTTTAGTACTTAATGGTCAAGGCTGGGTAACTGGTAAAGAAGGAATTAGATTCAATATTCAATCTGGAAAGGCAGCGTATTGGGAATCAGGAGAAATACATGAATCGGGATCAGAACTAGGAATGACAGTAATAGTAATTGAAGGTGAAGATTTAGAACCATTAATGAATGAAGTTAAATGGCTTGAGAGCTGAATCGAAGAAGAAGGAACGTCCTACGCTTCGGGCCAATCAGCCCTCGGTCGGGTGAAATTAATGAAGTGCGAAAGGAAATTAATACAAATGAAGTTCAAAAACAGAGTCTTGCTCATATTTACTATGCTCATGTTTGTTTTATCTGGTTGTAATAAAAATGAAAGTTATTCGGCGAATAATAATCCACCGTATAACGTAAGGGAAAGTTTTTATAAAAAATCAATTGAAGTAATGAATTACTATACAAAAAATGTTAATACCAGAACGCTTTACAAAGATGAAGATAATGAATTTCTGTTAGGATATTATCGATCAACACCGTCCGAGAGCACTGAAGAAATTATGATTAAGACTTCACTGACTTATTTAGATTTAATATATAGAGACTTTGACTTAAATCTAAAGGTAAATAAGGATGAAGAAGCGAAATTGAAAATCAAGGATTTTGAAGAACAATTACTTGAGGCACTGAAATTAATGGAGATAAAGAAGAATTAATCTTGTAGGTAAACTCAAGAGGTCATTAATTGCACCTAACACCTTATTGGGGAATTCGCCCCTCGGTCCGGACCGACTACTGAGTATGCGCAACCGGCAGCTCTGCTGCCTTAAGTCGCTGAGGCGTCGTGAATACCAGAACTTATCAGAAATGACTGTAAAATAAAGATAGAATAATCCAAAGAAGAGTAAAAAATGTCCGAGCATTGGGATATATATTTTTACTCATATTGAAGAAGTTCCGGCTGTTGAAAGACTTGATTTGGGGATATCTAAAGAAGCACTTTTAGAGGAGATTAACAAGATAGTGATCTTGAAGCGAAGGAAATTATATAATAAAAAAACAGGTTCAAAAGATCATCCATGGAATGAGGGGTACAGAATGCTAAGATGCTCATGGTGCATGAAGAAAATAAAAGATGACAGAGAATGTTTCGGCTTAAGCGTCAAATTCGTTGATGGTGTTGATTTCAAAGAAGCAGAAGGAACAATTACTTCCGTATTTCTGCTTAGCAGAAATACAAGCGTACCCATGATTGTTGTTGCAGAGGATTCTGAAGCCAAAAATCAAGGACAGGACGGAATATTCGTTCTTTGTAGTGATAAGTGTGGACTCAAAATGAAAAAGACGATAAATGATGAATTAAATCTTTTTAAACCAGATGTAGAGATAGTAAATTTGAAATGGCATGTATAAGACTCAGGCAGGATTGTTCGATGGAGGCATCAACTTCACAGACATTGCATTCACGCTAAAGTACAAAACGCGACCCGGCATAAGATAAGAGCTGTCTAAGGCCGGGTCGCGTCGTGAATGTAAAGAAAGTTAATCCAATAACGAGATTGTAGTAGAGCCAAGCGCAACTTTTTACTCTAATCAGGCAGCTATGATTGGTGTAGAGGGGGAAATAGGTATTTTAGGTCCTGATTTTATTGCAAACAAAGGCAATAAATATATGTGGCATTTTTGGAGTACTAAAGAAGAACTGGAATTAAAGCCATTTAGAGTTGAAGCTATTAATGTTAAAACAAAACAGAAAGTATAGATTCTGATATTAGATGCTGGAACACCTCAAGAAAGATTAGTTTGGGAATATGACTCAATTGGCGGACCTAATAATGGTGCTGATGCTCATAGACCTTCCAATCTTAAACTTCCTTCAAGTGGGCTATGGCAATTAAATGCATATCTTGGAGGCAAACTTAAGGGATCAATCATTGTAAATGTTAAGGATAAAAGTGTGGGAGGTTTCAATGATGCAATCAATAACTCAAATAACAGTAAAAGATGACGTAAGAAAGCAGCATAGAGATTTATACAGTATCACTAAGAAAAGTAATGAGGTTAGAATTTTGAAAATTCCGTCTATGAAGTTCATTGTTTCATCTGGCATATCAATAGGCAATTTTTATGGTGTCAGGAGTATTGAAGAATGCAATATGATTTTTGTTTGTAACAATAGAATTAGGTCATATCTGTGAGGGAACAAAACAAAAACTTTACAATGAGTCCCTTTGAGTTGGAGTGGGGGAATCAGACCAATCTCGGTAGAACAGTAAAGATCAGTTTGTGGGTTCCGGATTATGTTACTCAATCTGATTTGAATATAGCTATGCTTGATTGTCTTGGAAGTGAAAATTACCCATTATTTTTGGAAGAAAGTGCAGAAGGATTATGCGCTCAAACATTACATACAGGTCCATATCACGAGGTCAAACAAACAGTAGACAGAATTAAACACTACGTAGAGGATCAAGGATATAATGCTTGCATTGATCAATACAAGGAAATTCATACAAGCCATGTAAGTATTGGATGGCCAGAGAAGACAAACATGATTATTAGAATACCAATAGTTAGCTGAATTCTCGAGTGTCTTATAGTGAAAAATTCCTATATTCGAATTTTAAGGGGTCATATGATGAACGAAGGTATGATTGTGTTCTCTGTCATTTTTATGATTTTTGTTATGTTGGGTCTTATAAGCATTGAACGTAAATTACAGAGCAAGTTAAAGAATGATGAGAGAATCATCAATAGACTAGATCTTATTTTGAAAGAAATCAGTAACAAAAAACAAGAAGAGCAATAAGGGACTGCAATTAAGTCACTTAAGTCACTTAAGTCAATACAAGGGTGAAACCATATGCGTTTAACACTCAGTGAGGTTCTTTTTGCAACTATCCTTGTGCTTTTTAATATAATAATGGGCATAATAGCGCCATTAATATATGTTGTATTAATGATGAGTATTTTTGGGTTTCTTGCTCCTCCAACATTAAAAGAGACACTGTATGGAATTAGTATTGTTACAATTTATCTTATTATTTTGTTAGGACTAAGCTACCTCTTAATTAGAAAGATTAGATTATATAAACCCATACCAATCTTAATAATTAGTCTCTCGATCGTAACAATTACCGGTTGTATTACTGGAGTGACAGGGATATTGCAGTTACTTGATACCTAACTGACCTAACCGAAGATATGGAGTTGATTTTCGTGGTAATGCAAGGTAATAAATTAATAACTTTTAGATTTATAGGCTTAATACTTATATTTACCTCATGTTGTCTTATCATATCGCAGATAATAGGCATTAGTGCATTAGATCATCAAGACTTATCTAAAATAAGTTATTGGGATCATATATATACTTCGTTAAATCTAATTTCGATGTTTACTTTATTAATTGGACTGATAGGAATTTATTTATACCAGCATTACCGTCTTGGGAGATTCGGAGTAATAAGCTATTTTATTGCTTTTTTTGGAACAGTATTGATAGCAGGGGATGCTTGGTTCGAAGCTTTTGTAGTACCCTTTTTAACAAGCGTATCACCAAATTTAGTAAATGAGGAACCTAGCGGAAGTTTAATAGTTGGGGCTTTACTATCATTCTTATCTTTTAGTATAGGATGGATTTTGGTTGGGATCAGCTCATTGAGAGCCGGAATATTACCCAAGTACATTTCTATACTTATTATATTAGGTGGAGTATTTGGGTTTAAAGCTCTGACAATTCCCTATTTAGGTGTTTTAGCAGTTGCCATTGGATTATTAGGTGGATGGATATACAGAAAATCAAATACTTATAACTCCAATAGCTTAAAGGATGGGGAAATATGAGAAGAACGATCTATATCATATCCGGACCCGCCGGTGCCGGTAAATCTACTACATCACAAATGATCGCGGCGAAATTAGAAAAAAGCGCATATATTCCGGGTGACGAAATCGACCATATGGTAGTAGGCGGTTATGAGAAGCCCTGGCTTAGTCAATATCATACGGATCTCATTTGGCTTAATATATTATCTTTAACCAAAAACTTCCTAAATCATGAACATGATGTCGTTATTGATTATGTTGGTTTTATGAAGAACGCAGAATATATCGCTAGAGAACTCCAAGGTTGGGACGTCTCTATTAAATTTATAATTCTAATGACTAATGAGCAAGAATTGCTGAAGCGAGATGCTGAAAGAAAACCGGAGTATCGCATGGGGCATAGATGTATTGCTGGACTGCATGAAATTATAGAATCAAAGCCTCCCATAAAACACATTATTGACTCTACCTATTTGGAAGTAGAAGCTGTAGTTAATGAGATCATTCTCAATGACAGTTTTACTATATGAATTTCTAAGCTTCTTCGAAAAGAGGACGATAGATGTATAAAGCAATCATCTTTGACATGGATAACACGTTATTGAACTATGATCTTTGCGAACTGGATTCCATGCAAAGAACATGTAAGGATCACAATCTCTTCGTCGACGATTCTTCACAATGGAGTGCTTTCTGGGAAACATTTTCCGAACACAATTATCGCCATTGGATGGACTTCGTGAACGCCGGGGAAACAAAGACGATCGGAGATGTTCTGAGAAATTCTTTCAGAGATTCTCTTAACACGGATCACGCGGTGCATAACCAATTAACGGACGCCTATTGGAGTTATTTCTGCAGCACTTGCCACTTCGAAGACGGAGCAGAACAACTGTTGAGCAGCGTTAAAGACAATTATCAGCTTGGAATCATAACAAATGGAATAAGCGAGGCCCAGAGAAAGAGACTTGAAGCAGGCAATATCGCAAGTTTGTTTCAATCCATCGTTATTTCTGACGAGGTGGGCATAAGGAAACCTAAGAAAGAGATTTTCGAGATTGCTCTGAATGAATTGGGGATGACGAATAACGAAGTTTTGTTCGTTGGAGATTCACTGCAGGACGATTATCACGGTTCGGTCAATGCTGGAATCGATTTCTGCTTCTATAACCGTAAGAACATAAATTTATCGAGTGAACATAAACCAAGATATACGATAAAACATCTCTCAGAGCTATATACTCTTGCCTTATAGAGACGGAGGCGCTCATTACATGAGAACGATATTATGTTTGCAGATATTTACGGAAGAGCAACAGGAGATCGTCCGCCTGGGAGCGCCGGGTATGCGAATTGTCTTTAACGGTGCGGAAGAAATTACGGATCAGCATTATAGCGAAGCCGAAATCATATGCGGGTGGAGCGGTAAAGTAAAGGAGCTATCCCTGCAAAAGAACACCAATCTTAAGTGGTTGCAGAGTTGGTCGTCGGGAGTAGACAGCTTGCCGCTTCTGTTATTGGAACAGCGGGACGTTAAGCTTACGGATGCCGGGGGCGTGCATGCCCGTTCGGTATCTGAGACCGTACTGGCCATGATGCTGGGGTTATCCCGAGGAATCGCGGAGGCTGTGCGGAATCAGCATAATGCGATCTGGGAGAGCCCTCCTACGTTAGCCGAGGTGAATGGGGGCACCGTTGCGATTGTTGGCGCAGGCAACATTGGCCGTGAGGTCGCGCGTATCGCCCGCGCGTTCGATATGCGAATTATCGGCGTAAGACGATCTGGAGGATCGATGACGGAAGCGGATGTAACGTACGATTCCACACATCTGGACGAAGCCCTGCGCGAAGCCGATTTCATCGTCAACATTCTACCGTCGACGACCGAGACTCATCATCTATTCGATATGAACCGATTCGCTCAGATGAAGAAGAGCGCCTATTTCATTAACGTTGGCCGCGGGGCGACCGTAAGGACGGAAGATCTCGTAAATGCGCTTGCATCCGGCAAGATTGCCGGGGCTGGCCTCGATGTATTCGAAGAGGAGCCGCTTCCGACGGATCATCCGCTATGGAAACTGCCAAATGTCATCTTGACCCCGCACAACTCGGGCGGAGCCACGGCGAGGAACACGGAGCGGCTGATGAAGTTATTCGTATCGAATCTGGAACGGTATCTATCCGGAGGAGCCGCTTCGCTGCACAACCTCGTAGACTACCGGAAACAGTATTGATACCCACACGTATATAAACAAAAGACTATTCCGCTTTTGAACTTGACGGGAATAGTCATTTGTTAATCCGCTAGGTTAAGCAGTCCGAACATTCCGAGAAGCGGAACGAAGATAAGAGATGGCGCAGCCAATCGACACGATAACGATAATCGCCAATCCCCAATAGATATTGCTATAGGCTTGCGATTGCGTAAGGTTCTTCTGCCAGACCATAGCGCTTGCCGTGGCAGCAACCCCGAACGCTCCGCTGAAAAACTGGAGCAGCTGGAACAGCCCGAGTCCTGAGCCGATTTGCGAGGGGAGTAATATCCGCGACATTTCATTGGAGATGCTGCTCGTTAAGAAAGTGAAGCCGATGCTCATTAATATATAGATGAGCATAATGGCGATATAGGAAGTCCCTTCAAACAAGGCGAATAATACAACGGAAGCCAGAACGAGCAACGGAATGTAGCGGATGATGGACGCGTTTCCTCGAAGATCGATAATCCGTCCTACCCGACGCGATATAATCATTGCCAATAACGAGCCGGGAAAAATAACTAGCCCCGCTTCGATGGCATTTAAGTTATATTGGTTAACGAGGATTTGCGGCAAGAGGTATAGCGTGGCAAAGCTGCACATGTAAGCAACGATACCAACCGCTCCCAAGGTTAAATAGGATCGGTTGCGGAACAGTGCAGGCAGTACGAAGGGCTCCTTCGCCAAGCGGATTCGGATCACGAACAAGACAAGGGCCGCTAGTCCCGAGACAAGGGCGATCCAAGATTGACTCGTCAAGAAAAGAAGCAATCCTGTTGTTCCGGCTCCGACGAATAGTGCCCCTAAGGCATCGAATGAGCCTCTCACCGGTTTCTCTATCGGAATGAGTTTCCCGAAGAAAGGAACCAACAGCAAGGTCACCGCAGTGACAACGAACAAATAATGCCATCCCAAGTACTCGACAATTGCACCGCCGGCGACAGGTCCAAGTCCCAAGCCAAGAGAGGCGGCGGACATGATGGCGGCCATAGCTTTGCCCCGTCGTTGCACAGGTACATAACGGGAGATCAGAACAAGGGACAATGCGGGAATGGAGCCGGCTCCGGATGCTTGCAGGATGCGGACGATAAGCAATGCCAGAAAACTGTTGCTGAAGAGCCCTGCAATAGCCGCGATGCTGAGCGACATAATCCCGATAATAAGCAGCCTTCGGATCGGAACGAAATCGGACAATCGGCTGTAAGTAATGGATGAGATCGCAAATACGATGGAATAACCCGTTACGATCCATGAGGTCGAAGAAGGCGATAATTCGAATGCAAGCGCAACGTCGGGCAGCGCGAGGTTAAACATCATTGTGTTCATGATGACAATCACGATCGAAATACCAAGCAGGAGGGTAACCCATCCTTCTTGCATGGCGGGCTGATCTGTTCCGATCTTGTTATTAGGGTTTAAAGGGGTTGCCATAAATGTACCTCATTTCTACTCATAATGTTCAATTTCATTTTCAATTGTTCGAATATTATCGAACAATTGAAATATAACATGCGTTTAGTTAGATTGCAATCACAAGATTATAGTGAAAAGAAAGCGAACAAAAAATAAATGCTATACTAGCAATGCGGGGACAGCACCTCGCTGTCTCTTCAGCCGGATGGGCGTAACACCTATGGAATATCGCGGATAAGGCGGTGTGGTCGAATGTGGGATAATGATTTGATTAGAGAGGCCGTTGAGCAGATGGCTCCCGCGACGGATGGTTTGTATTATCCTCAGGGAGAGTCTTCGGACGCCTTCTGGAGACGCATCAGTCGAGAGCAGGCATATGAACGGTTCATCGCCGAAATTCGGACGGAGGGGGAGAGGCTATTGATTGAGCCTCCTCCTGAACTGACTCATGAGTTGTTCTCGATCTTCGATAGAACGGGTTCCAGGCTTGAATACGAAAGAGCTTATTTCGAGCGAAGACGGAGATTGAATACATTTGCGCTCCTTACTTTGCTTCAGCCGGAGGAAGAGCTTTACCGTCGTCAGCTTCATGAGACGATTAAGTTCGTACTAGACGAGCCTACCTGGTGCTTGCCCGCGCACGTAAAGGGAGCGGATATCCGCACAACAATCGATCTTTTCTCCGCGGAGACCGGGTTTACGTTAAGCGAAATGGCTTGCGTGCTCGGAGATCGGCTTCCTCCCGTTCTTGCGGAAGAAATAGACATCGCCATATCGGAGCGGTTAATCAAGCCTTTCCTGGAGCACGGTCCCCACCACTGGGAGACGGCACGGCACAATTGGTCCGCCGTTTGCGCAGGAGCTATCGCTAACGCTGCTATGCTCCGAATCAGAGAAACGGATTTATTAAAGTCCATATTGCTGAAGGCGCTCTCATGTCTGGACTATTATCTGGAAGGCTTCGGGAATGACGGGGCTTGTCAGGAAGGGTTGGGCTACTGGAACTATGGTTTTGGATTTTATGTATATTTCGCGGATTTGTTGAAACAGCTGACGAAAGGCAGGATGGATCTGTTTCTGCAACCTAAGGTTCGCAGCATCGCGTTGTTCCAACAATCCGCTTATCTGTACGAGGATAAAGTGGCGTGCTTCTCGGATTCGCAGCCGCGCGTGCCGTATAGCATTGGATTGACGCATTATTTGGCCGGGATCTATCCGGAGATAGAGGTGCCTGCTCTGGAATATGCGGCAGGATACACGGATGACCATTGCAGTCGCTGGGCACCGGCATTTCGGAATGTGGTCTGGATGAACCCGGAGTTGACGGGAGAAGAGTGGGGTTCAGCTACCCGCTACTTGCCCGATGCCGAGTGGCTGCTCTCCCGGCACGTCACTGCGGAAGGAAGGCGGTTCGGGTTTGCCGCCAAGGTAGGGAACAATGACGAGCCTCACAATCATAACGATATCGGCCAGTTTATTCTGATAGCCGATGGGATAACCGTTGCAGCGGATCTAGGCTGCGGGGAATATACGGCAGCTTATTTCGGCGAGGGCCGATACGAATACGATTGCAATGGATCGCAAGGACATTCGGTACCTATCGTTGCGGGCAGCGGCCAGACGGCGGGAGCGGACAGCACCGGGATCGTGCTGGAGGCGACTGCAGACAAGAGGGAGGACGTGCTGCGGCTGGAGATGTCGGGAGCTTACCGCGTGCAGGGGCTGAAATCGCTGATTCGGGAGCTTAGGTGGAGTAAGACGGAATCGCCGACGCTAACGCTAACGGATGAGTTTCTTTTTGCGGGGGAGCCGCAGGATGTAGTGGAGAGAATCATTACGTTTAGTTCGCCAACGCTTATAGCGGGCGGAATCGTTCGCCTGCAAGATGAGGATGGCGACAGTCAGGCTGCTGCGACGATCCACTATGACGTATCGCTGCTTGAGGCATCGATCCAGAAACGCTTTTACAGAGATCATTACGGACAGGATCAGGTCTGGTATGCGATCGATTGGAGACCGAAGAATGAAGCGCTATCGAATCGTATTGAGCTCAGGTTTGAATGGGAATAGCAGGAGTGATGGAGAGTTTATGACGAAGAGGGAGCTGGGCAAGATGGAGCAATTACCGGGATGGCTGAATGAAGCTTGGACGAAGGCGAAAGAGAAGACATTGCGGAACGTTGTCAGAATCGGCGATGGCTTCCCCCATGCAAGTGTTAACGGGACTTACGTATTGGAACAGCCGTATTGGTGGACTGCCGGTTTCTGGCCAGGGCTGCTGTGGTACATGTACGAGGAAAGCGGGGACGAAAGGTTTCGGATTCCTGCCGAACAGTGTGAGACTCGGCTAGATGCCGTGTTAGACGATTATGTACGTCTCGACCACGATTTAGGCTTCATGTGGACATTAACGAGCATCGCGTCACACAAGCTGCTGGGAGGCGAAACGTCAAAGAAACGGGCAATGAAGGCGGCGAACTATCTCGCGGCAAGGTTTAACCTGCAAGGACGCTACATCCGTGCGTGGAATCCTTGGCATGAAGGGGATAACAACGCCGGATATGCCATTATTGATTGTGCGATGAACACACCGTTACTCTTCTGGGCATCGCTGGAAAGCGGGGATCCTCGCTATCGCCACGTGGGAGAAGCCCATATGAATACCGTGTTGGAGCATTTCATTCGCCCCGACGGCTCCGTTTATCATATCGTTGAATTCGATCCATGGACGGGACAGTTCCTGCAAGGAAGGGGAGGTCAGGGTTACGCTCCCGAATCGGCCTGGTCGAGAGGCACCGCGTGGGCTCTGTACGGCTTGACCTTATCCTATCACCATACGGGAAATCATGCCTTTCTCAACGCAGCCAAGCGGGTGGCACATTTCTTCCTGTCCAATCTTCCTGACGACCACGTGCCGCATTGGGATTTCCGTTTGCCTCCGGAAGTGGCGAAACATCGCGATTCCTCCGCTGGAGCGATTGCAGCGAGCGGCTTGCTATTGCTCTCGGACAAAGTACCTCCGTTAGAAGCGCATGTATACCGGGACCCCGCGGAACGTATTCTTGAATCTCTGTATCGGAATTACGGGGCTTGGGATCAGACGCACGAGGAAGGTCTGATCCTGGAAGGAACCAGCCATTATCCGGAAGGGAAGAATATAGGAGTGCCGCTGATCTATGGCGACTTCTACTTCGTAGAAGGCTTGGCCAGGATGCGGGGGGCGCGGACAATATTCTGGGAATAGCTGCCGGACACGAGGAGGTAGACCATGCATCGAGTTAATGTGCCGATCCGCGATAATCCACTGCGGACGAAAGAGGATATGCGACTGGCTTTAAGGCAATTATTGGAGCCGCTCGAGTCCAATTACAGTAATGGCTGCGCCCGGTTGCGGCTTGGCGGCAGCGGGGCCGGCTATCCGTCTTCCGTTGCAGAAATGGAAGGCTTCTCTCGAGTGCTCTGGGGACTGGTGCCCCTGATGGCCGGGGGAGGGACGGATAAGCTGTGGGATATCTGCCTGAAGGGTATCGTGAACGGAACCGATCCAGAGCATGAAGAATATTGGGGCACTCCGGGCGACTATGATCAGCGCTTTGTGGAGATGGCGGTATTCGGCTTCGCGCTTGCCGTTACTCCGGAGCGTATCTGGGCGCCCCTCGGCGAGCAACAACGGAACCGTCTGATTGGATGGCTAGGGAGAATTAACGAACACCCTGTATACGATTGCAATTGGCTGTTCTTTCATGTCCTCGTAAACGCGGGCTTCCATAAGCTCGGTCTTCCTTATGACGCGGAAGGCATGGAGCGCAATTTAAATCGCATGGAGGAGTTTGCCTTGGACGGTGGATGGTATGCCGACGGGCATGGAGGACATAGCGATTATTACACCCCGTTCGCGATTCAATATTACTGCTTGCTATACGCCAAGCTGATGGAAAGCGAGGATCCGCTGCGCTGCCGAAGATTCAAGGATAACGCGGCGTGGTTCGCACAAGACTTTATCCGCTGGTTCGCGGCTGACGGTTCCGCGCTGCCTTACGGCAGGAGCCTGGCTTACCGGTTCGCGCAATCCGCATTTTGGGGCGCGCTTGCCTATGCCGACGTAGACGCGGGAGTGATTACCCCGGGCGTTATTAAAGGCATCGTGCTGCGCAACCTGAGATGGTGGTTCGGGCAGCCGATCTTCCGCCCGGACGGAGTATTAAGCATCGGCTACGCCTATTCGAATTTAGTCATGGCTGAGAATTACAATGCCCCCGGTTCCCCATACTGGGCGATGAAGACGTTCATTCCGCTCGCGTTGCCGGAGGACCATCCGTTCTGGGCAGCCGAGGAAGAGCCTTTGCCCGAACTTCCGGCACACGACGTTCAGCGCCATCCGAGTCTTGTCGTGGTACGGGAGCCGGGCAACGATCACGTCGTCGCATTTAATGCCGGCCATCCTTCTACCAACGAGCATACGCATACCTCGGCCAAATACGAGAAATTCGCATATTCCAGCTTGTTCGCCTTTAGCGTTCCGAGAGCGGAATGGGGGCTCTCTCAGGGGGCTTTCGACTCCATGCTTGCTCTGAGCGAGAGGGATAACTTGTATCGCGTTAGAAGGCAGAATGAGGAAAGCTCCATCGCAGATCGTGTCTTGTTCTCCCGCTGGAAACCGTGGCACGATGTCGATGTGCGGACATGGCTACTCGCGGGATTGCCTTGGCACATCCGAATTCACCGGATCGAGACCGGAAGGCCGCTAACGGCGGCGGAAGGCGGGTTCGCTCTCCCGGTGGAGACGGACATGAACGTGGATAGGCGGCCTTTGGGTGTCGTCGCTTCGTGCTCCGTAGGAACGAGCGGAATCGTCGGTCTGCACGGACACGGGGAAGCCGAGCTCATCTATCCGCACGCAAATACCAATCTGCTCTATCCGCGCTCTGTCATTCCTACCTTGAAGACAAATTTGGATATAGGCGTGAATTGGCTTGCCTCGGCCGTAATTGGCCAGCGTAGTCAAGCGGGTCAACTGGTCCAGCCTAATGAAGCTCCGGTATTCCCGTTGATTGATGCAGAGCTCATCGATAGTTTTATCCAAGCTTGGTCAACCAGCCAGACATTGGATTACGATGCGCTTCAAAGATTATTCATTTTAATGAACTTATCAGGATCATAATCTAACTCCACAATAATTTGCCTTTGTTTAGATTCAAGAAACAATAAAGCTTTTGGCTTAGAGCCATATTCAAGGAAGAGGTATATCTCTTTAATTCTATCTGAATAAAAGCGGTGTGGGATTTCCACTGGGGAATGGAATGGGATGTGCAGGATCAGACCATTCTTAGGGTTCATGGAGAACCCTCCATATACAGCTGGGGAAGATTTGAGAACCTGAAAAACAGAGTTCTTAAACTCTAAGGTTAAAGGCATTACCTTAACGACTTTTTCTTGTTTAACATCAAAGATTGAAACAGTAGGAAGTTCTTTAGCTGAGATCAAATTCCCCGTAAAGAGAAGAAGAGCAATTAGTGACAGGCATAATAATTTGATAATTTTGAATTTCATATATTCACCCCCGAGTGATTACTTCGTCGTTTCCTGATACTTAATGGTTATGATTTGATCGTTATCGGTATAAAATTGTATCGTTACCCTTACTCTCAACTCGCGTCCTTTGTCTCTCAGCCATAGCTTGAACGTTTCCTCCGCGATCCCCGGGGAGACTTGGGTTCGTCCTATATGCAAATAATCAACGATGTCGGCATGATATTTTGATGAGGTTTGCTGTACGGCAATGATTCCCCATTTGGCATATTCGGGCTGACCTGTTGCATTAGCGTTTGCTATTGGGGGCGTACTAAGTCTATACGCCGAAATTAATAGTACGATAAGAAACAGGGTACGAAAAGCGTTTCTCATATGTCACCTTAATCTGTGATCACTCAGTATGTGAGGAGGAGTCATTTGGAAACATTCGGAAGAGGATGTCTATATCTTATCGTTTTTGTCATTGCCATAACGCTATTCGCTATTCTAACCCAAAGCCACATTAATATCCCGTGGTTTATACTCATTCCGGTTATCATTCTGGCTTTCTGGCTTGCAAGCAAGAAAAGCAAAAAGTGAGGGGCGCCGAACCCAATGTCATTAAGTTAAGCTCAAAGACAAGACCGGGAATAAAAATGGAATCCAAAACGGCATGGGAAAAAGC
>FWWL01000657.1_pt1 | contig 92074 bp, 92 predicted proteins | sample 2228331 | NCBI WGS metagenome assembly FWWL01 (sample SAMEA103939775, study PRJEB20133) | metagenome | reverse complement strand
AGAACCAAAATAATTGGTCCTTTTTTATATATACTTATTTATAGTTTACTTAAATCTGTTCCTTAAGAAAGTAGGTATATCGATATCTTCATTTCCGTAACCTGCAGTTTTTTGAACATCTCTCTTTTCCTCAGGGAGACCTGTCATTTCAATCTTTCTTTCAAATGACCGCCCACCTGTGCTTTCTTCAAAGCCTGTTGCGATAACTGTTATTCTTATTTCATCCTGCATACTTTCATCTATAACAGCACCGAAGATAATGTTTGCATCCGGATCCGCAGACTGGAATACCATATCCGCAGCCTCATTAACCTCAAAAATACCCAGGTTCACACCTCCGGTAATATTGAGGAGTACACTCTTAGCTCCCTCTATGCAAGTCTCAAGCAGTGGACTTTGTATCGCCTGCTTCACTGCTTCTGAACCTCTGTTTTCGCCGCTGGCTCTTCCTATACCCATATGAGCAAAGCCCTTATTAAGCATAATTGTCTTGACATCTGCAAAATCCAGATTTACAAGACCCGGAACCGCAATAAGATCTGAGATGCCTTGCACCCCTTGCCTTAAAATATCATCAGCTATTTTAAAAGCTTCCATTATGGATGCCTTCTTATCCACGATCTGAAGCAGCCTGTCATTGGGAATTGTTACGAGAGTATCAACCTTTTCCTTCATTTCTGCAAGGCCCTTTTCAGCTTGCATCTTCCTTACCTTGCCTTCAAATCCGAAAGGTCTCGTGACTACACCAACTGTAAGTATTCCAAGCTCCTTTGCAATCTGTGCTACTATAGGTGCAGCACCTGTTCCGGTACCACCGCCCATGCCTGCAGTTACAAATACCATGTCTGCTCCATCAAGCATCTTTTTTATGTCTTCATAGCTCTCTTCGGCTGCCCTTTTGCCAACTTCAGGATTTGCTCCGGCACCCAGTCCCTTTGTGAGCTTTTCGCCAATTTGTATTTTGCTAGGAGCCAGTGACATATATAAAGCCTGCTTGTCAGTATTAATAGCATAAAATTCTACACCCTTAAGACCAGCACTAATCATTCTATTTATCGCATTATTTCCAGCTCCGCCGACTCCAACAACTTTAATCTGCGCAACAGAATTCATATCTACATCAAATTCAAGCACAATATACCCTCCCTACTTTATAACTATCATATATGGACTAAATAGTTTATCAAAATTAATTCATCTTAATAAGTTCAACACATCTCTTGATTTTCCTCTATTTTTTTTAACTTTTGTTGTTATTTTTTTTATTTCCTATAATAATGTATCTTCTTATTATTGCAAAGTTCTGGAACAATCTCACACCGAACGCAAAAATCGCTGCATAATATATAGGCACTCCCAGCTGGTCTCCTATGTATGTAAGTATTGCAGCAAGTACTGCGTTGCCAAAAAAACCTGAAATGAAAATCTCTATATTGAAGGTTTTTTCTATGCTGGACCTTATTCCACCAAATACAGAATCCAGCGCCGCAAGAATTGCAACTGACATATAGCTTGAATATTGAATGGGTATTGTTATCGGAGACAACAATCCAACTATAACACCCAGCAATAGTCCTATAATAGGTATGATCATTTTGCTTCACCACCTTCAGCTTTTCTTTGGTACATTTGCTTATTACGACCCTCATAGCCCTTTATAATAAGCTTCTCCACTTTTTCAATTTCTACCTGTATGCCACTGTAGGACATATATAACTCTATGTAGCTTTCAGGAGCAAGCGCCGATGCCTCTAAAGTCTTGGGGTCCCCTATTGCTTTTATAACAAATGGTACTGCATGTCTCTTTCCGTCAATATTGATTGTAGGTCCACCGCACCTGATGCTAGTGGTGGCAGTTACTCTTTCGTCATTTATGGCAATTGCCTCTGCCCCTGCCATTCTAAGCTCATTGACTATTTCGAGAATGTCTATGTCGTGTATCAGGTACCATGCCACATCTTCACCCTCAGCAACTTCCTGCTGGCTATCATTTAATGTTATTATAATCCCAGTTCCTTGTACTTGTTCATAATCAGAATAATTCCCTATTCTCTCCAACTCGTTCTGCATAATGCCGAATGCGCTGCCGGTAGTCTCAACACCTGCTTTATACTCGGCAAGCTTTTGAGCTTGTTCTCCAATTGATTCGTTAAGCAGTTTATTCTCCGCTTCTACATTCTTTATCTCGTTTTGCAAATCCAAGAGTTTAGGAATAGTAACTATGCCTTGGTAGGGAGTATTTGATTTAAACTGCACTGTTGTAATAAACCCTATAACTACAGCCAGCACAAACATATAAACTATAAATACCTTCCTATTCATATTACTGGGCTTCTCCCTTTTTAACAACTTTCGCATACTTCTTCTCTATAACACCATTGTATTTGGGGATTGTGATCAATTGCTCCTGTGTAATCGTTATGGCAACTCCACTGGTCTCAAACCTCTCCACTATTCCTTCCCTCATCCTGAGAGCAGCCTCAAGAGTTTTGGCGTCACCAATGGCTTTAAATATAAAGGGTGGTGCATAGGAAACAGTGTTGATATTTATATGTATCCCGCCTACCTGCCTTATTTCAGAGGTAGAAATCATCCTCTGGTCATTTATTGACACTGCCTCCGCACCTGCAGCATTGAGCTCGTTCATAAGCTCCAGAAGCATAGCATATGATATAAGCGGGTAATTTACTTTCTCGCTGAATTTCAAATCATCCACTATAACTGTAATCCCTTGCCCCTCAACATTTTCAATACCTGCCAGTATTCTGGCCTCATCAAGCTCCTGCTTTAATAGCTTTGCAGACATACTGCCTTGAGATGCAGTATCCTCAAATTCTTTAATCTTTGCCTCGTACTCATTTTTTGCGTTGAGAAGCTTAACGTTCTCTTCCTTTGATTTCTTTAGCTGAGTTGCAAGCTCCCTTGCTCTATATTCAGACACAGGACCAACGCCCTGTTTTATGGTTCTGAATTGTATGGAAACCATAAGACCTAGCACTAAGCATACTAAAGCAATTGCAATTTGAAACTTCATATTCTTCATAACTTGCCCTCCTACCCAAATGTTTAGCACTAAACATATTATATTGAAATAAAATGTGCAAAACATATATCTCCTACTATTTATTCCGGTTTAAAAACAGGATTTCCCTTATGGCTCATTTCTATGGTGCCCTTAAGCTTCTGCTTTTTTACATCTTCCACTATTGATTTCGCAAAATTAATTTTATAGTTCATATTGTCAGCCCCGCCTAGGTTTGCTTTTATCCCATCCTTAATCTTCAGCTTTATATCCGTCAGACTCGTAACATCAATCTCCGAAACCAGGTTAAGCATTTCTGCATTCTTTATCTCTTTTATAAGCATAGTGATGGTGGAAAACTGTTCCTTGTTCTCTATGCTCAGGCGCTCTCCAACCTTGAAGGTCTCAAACTTCAGTCCTTTTACTATAGGTAAATCAGGTCGCTTTATGGCCGGATTAATCTCCAGTATCATTCCTTCCTCATCAATGTTCAGGTAAGAGCCGACATAGGGTACATAGGCCATGATTTCCCTCTCTATAATGTCAATTACAACCCTGTTTGGTATGCCTCTCTTAATCTTTATCATTTTGACGTAGGGATTCTGGAAAATACTTTTCATTGAGTTTTTCTTATTTATCCTGAATATATTCTCTCCATAGTAGATGGAAGACAGCTTTATTATTTCTTCTCTTGTTACGTTATTTGTCCCATTTACAGCTATGAACTTTATCTGAAAAAAGCTGGAAGATAGAAAAAACGCTGTGAATATGCAGATTATGAATAAAAAAACTACATACTTGAATCTTCCCCTCATATTTTCACTCCTATAATATAACAATATAACACAAGTATTCTTTTAATAACATCGTGTGCTTGTCCTTTTTTCCTTCAAAAATTAACACTGCATACAATTCCGGAGGGTTCTTAAAGTATAAAGTCCGCAAAATGCAGGTTAATAAAAATTGTTTCAAATATATATAAAAACTATACTCTGTGTATGTCGGCACCTAATCTTGCCAGTTTATTTTCTAGTTTATCATATCCTCTGTCTATATGCAATTTTACGTTGTCTACCGTCGTAGTTCCCTCTGCCACAAGCCCTGCAAGCACTAGTGCAGCGCCTCCCCTCAGGTCCCCGGCTTTTACCTCTGCACCTGTAAGCTTCTTAACACCCCGCACAATGGCAGTTCTACCGTCTACCTTTATGCTGGCTCCCATTTTCATAAGCTCTTCCACGTGCTTGTATCTGCTCTCAAATACAGTCTCTATAAAAATACTGGTTCCTTTAGCTATAGTCATTACCGCCATCATCTGTGCCTGCATATCCGTTGCGAAGCCAGGATACGGAAGAGTTTTGATGACCTCCACAGCTTTAAGCTTTTTATTGCATTGAATATGGAGGCTGTTCTGGTATTCAGTAATAATGCAACCGCTTTCGGAAAGCTTTGAAGATACTGATTTCAAATGCTCAATTATAACGTTGTTCAATATAATATTACCACCGGTTATTGCAGCTGCTGCCATGAGTGTACCTGCTACAATCCTATCCGAGATTACCGAATGCTCTACATCATGGAATTCCTTTACGCCTTCAATCTTCACAGTACTGCTTCCTGCCCCAGATACCCTGGCACCCATTCCGTTTAAAAAGTTCTGCAAATCAATAATCTCAGGCTCCTTAGCTGCATTTTGTATAATTGTTACTCCCTCGGCTGTTGTAGCAGCAAGCATAATATTCTCTGTAGCGCCCACGCTGGGATAGTCCAGATTGATTTCCACACCTTTAAGCTTATCACATTCGCAGTTAATGTACCCATGGGCTTCGATGATTTTAGCTCCCATCTTTTTTAACCCTGACAAATGAATATCAATAGGCCTGGGTCCAATTTCACATCCGCCAGGATAGCTAATTTTCACTTGACCATGCCTAGCAAGCATTGACCCCATCAATATTATCGAAGATCTCATTTCCCTTACCGGTTTTTCCGGTATATACGTCTCTAGTTGACCATTGGATTTTACTATTAGTGTATTATTTTCAAAAAAACACTTGCAGCCTATTGACCGGAGCAGTCCTATAAGCAAATCAACATCTTTTAGCTCCGGAACATTATGAATTACCGATTCTTTTCCACTTATTATGGTAGCGGCAAGTACGGGCAGAACTGAATTTTTGGAACCATCCACCTTTATTTCCCCTTCCAATCTATGCCCGCCGTTTATCACGTACCTATCCATCAATGATTTACACCCCCAGGAAGCCATATTATTCAATCATATTAATATACTATGCACCACTTCCTAAGGTGTTACATGAATTGTCATGGCCCTGCAGCACGAAGCATTGCCAACGCTAGAATTTCTCCTTTTTTAGAAGCCCCACCGCAGCTTTGACTATCACATAAGCAGCATCAGTTCTACCCAGTTCCTTGCTTTTTATTTTCATCTTATTTACTTTTTCCGGCTTATTCAGCATATCATTCACTTCATCATACAATAGCTGTGCACTTAAATCCCGTTCCAAAATGACCACAGCTGCTCCATTCTTTTCAAGTGCCCGGGCATTATATTCCTGATGATTGTCAGTAGCATAGGGATAGGGGATCAATATTGAGGGCCTGCCCAGGGCCGTTATTTCTGACAGGGTGCTGGCTCCGCACCTGCTTATTAAGATGTCACTTGCAGCTAAAGCATAAGGCATGTTATGCAGATAAGGCACTACCTTGAGATATGCTGTATCTAAAGCTATTCCTTCACTGTTGTATTGCTTTACAATATCTTCATATTGGGTTTCCCCTGTCATATGAAGCATCTGGAAGCTTTTCTTGACCGCAGCTTGCTTTGCAAGCAGCACTACGCTTTCATTCAGTTTTTTGGCTCCCCTGCTTCCGCCTACAACAAAAACAACAGGCAGCGCATCGGAAAAAGTGAATTCTTTTAGTCCATCCTCCCTGCTGATACTTAACATATCGCTGCGAATTGGATTTCCGGTCACAATAACCTTAGGGTTTTGCGGTAAATGCTTTTTAGCCTCGGAAAAATTCACTGCAATAATGTCAACAAGCCTTGCCAGGATTTTATTTGTTACTCCCGGAAAGGCATTCTGCTCATGAATCAGGGTCGGTACATTCATCAATGCTGCCGCCAGCAGGACTGAACCGCAAACATACCCTCCTGTACCTATTACTATATCAGGCTTGAATTCTCTTATTTTCTTTGATACCCTGATGAGACTGGTGAAGGATTCTGTAACAGCCGCAATATTGCTAAGGCTAACCCTGCGTTGGAACCCTCTTACCTTAATCTTGAACAGATTAAAGCCTTCCTTTGGCACAATACTGCTCTCCAATCCCCTTTCAGTACCTATGAATAGTATTTCAGCGTTCTCATATTGTTTCTTAATTTCCTTTGCGATGGATACAGCAGGATAGATATGTCCTCCTGTGCCACCTCCAGATAGTATGACTCTCATTACAATCAACTCCCGCCCGTTTTAACACTTTTAGATATATTCAAGAGAATCCCCATATTTGCCATTACGAATAGCAGCGACGAGCCTCCCGAGCTAATAAATGGAAGCGAGATTCCTGTGGTTGGTATAGATACTGTAGCTACCGCTATATTGAGCGTAGCCTGTATCGCTATCATACATGTGATCCCTGTCGCAAGTAAGCAGCCGAAAGTGTCAGGACAGAACAAGGCTATTCTTAAGCCCCTCCAAATAAGCAGCAGGAACAATATCACAATGGTAGCTGTTCCTATAAATCCAAGCTCTTCCCCAATTATTGAGAATATGAAGTCGTTCTGGGGCTCCGGTATATAGAAGAACTTCTGCCGGCTGTTTCCCAGACCCAGACCAAATATCCCGCCGGAACCCAGTGCATACAAGGATTGTATGGCTTGATATCCTGTATTCAATGGATCTGCCCAAGGATTCAAATACGAAGTCACACGCTCAAGCATATACGCTTTTTTCATTACTATAAATACAACTGCAGGCAGCAACGGTATAACCCAGCCTACAAGATATAATATTTTCGTTCCTGCGGCAAACAGCATTGCAAAGGTAATCATTACTATGCTTCCTGCCATACTTAGATTTGGCTCAAGTATAATAAGCACAAAGTATATGGCCATCAGAAGTATATACGGCATTACTCCATGCTTGAAGCTCCTTATTTTTTCCTTCTTGTTGCTTATGCTTTTCGCCATGAATATTATTAATGCAAATTTCGCAAATTCAGAGGGCTGCATAGTCCACGGACCAATCTTAATCCACCTGATAGCACCTTTTGCCCCATGGCCTAAGCCCGGTACGAATACCGCAATAAGAAGCAGAAAGCTCAGAAGCACAAGAGGTCCTGCAAATTTCCCAAGTATCTTATAATTAAACCTGCTAAGAAACAGCATAGTAATAATGCCAAGAATCGCAAAAGCTCCTTGAGATTTCAGATAGTGAAATCTATCATTGTACTTCATGAAGGAGGAAATGGAACTGGCAGAAAAAACCATAGCTACGCCTATGGCAAGCAGTATAAGTACTGTTATCAGCAATGTGAAGTCGATGTTATTCTTATTTCTTACAGGCATTTTATAGCCCCCTCAACATATATACTCTTATTAATATTGATATTCAAAACATCCCTCGTGCCTTTACGGACGACCACTGGTCGCCCCTACCTTCTCCGTCACTTGGTGACCAAATGCCCATTGCCTATTGCCTATTGCCCATTGGCTTTAGTTCTCTTACGTATTCCTTAAAAAGCCTGCCTCTTTCCTCATAATTATTGAACATATCATAGCTGGCACAGGCAGGGGATAGTAAAACACAGTCTCCCGGCTCAGCCAATTCCTGGCACTTCCTCACAGCTTCCCTCAAATCTTCCGCTTTATGCGTATTCATAAACCCGTGCTTGTGAGCAGTTTCTTCCAGCTTATCAGCAGTCTTCCCTATTAACACCATATGCTTGATGACATTTCCAAAGGATTCTATGAAATCGTCATATTCGCTTCCCTTATCATAGCCTCCTGCTATTATGACTGTGGGACGCTTCATCGCTTCCACAGCTTTGATGGAAGCATCTGTGTTTGTACCTTTAGAATCGTTATAATATATTACTCCCTCAAGCTCTTCCACGAACTCTATCCTATGCTCCACACCCTTGAAGCTTTCAAGTGCGCCTGCAATTACGGAAGCCTCAACACCCAGACAATATGCCATAAGAACTGCTGCCAGGGAGTTTTCGAGATTATGATTGCCGGGTATATATATTCTATCTTTATGTATTATGGTTTCCTTTTTATTACCTATTTTCACTACTATGTGGTCATTCTCGATATATGCCCCCTCTGCTACCGGCTTTTTCCTGCTGAATAGCAGCACTTTACTTCTGGGTCTTCCGATAAGTCTTGAAGTCTCATGGTCATCCCCATTCAGTATAGTATAATCCTCCCCATCCTGATTCACAAATACTTTGCACTTTGTATCGATATAGTTCTCCATGGTTTTGTGTCTGTTCAGGTGGTCAGGTGTAATATTCAATATTGCTGAGACCTTCGGCTTGAAGTGTGCTGTTGACTCTAATTGGAAGCTGCTTACCTCGAGTACAAAAACATCCTCAGGCTGCGAATTCTCCACTTCAAGTATCATTGCGTGACCGATATTACCAGTAATGAAGGTCTTTCTTTTACTCGCCTTCATTATTTCTCCCAGGAGAGCGGTAGTAGTGGTCTTCCCATTTGTTCCTGTAATTGCCACTATTGGAGTGGATGTAAGGCGAAAAGCCAGTTCAATCTCACTGATAACCTCTTTGCCCAAGGTTTTAGCATATTGTACCAGTGGTATATCCAAAGGCACACCGGGACTAACTACTACAAGCTCACAATCAGCAGCCAGTTCTAAGGGGTGCCCCCCTGCGACCAGCCTAATAGGAAGGTGCTCTATCTCTGCTATTACCCCCGCTAAATCATCAACCTTTTTAGAATCATTCAATATTATCTCTGCACCTAAACGGCTTAGCTCCTTAACTACAGGCACTCCGGTAACAGCCGCTCCAATTACCAGTACTTTTTTATCCTTTAACTGCATGATACTATCCTCCAGTAATTTTTTTATCGTGAGCCCCGGGCCGAAAATTCTCATCGCCCATTGCCCATCTTTATGAGAGTCCTAATATCCCAAGCAAGCACAATATAATCGAGGCAATAATGAATACCGATACCACTTTTGACTCGGCCCAGCCACTGAGCTCAAAATGATGATGTAATGGAGACATTTTGAAAAATCTCTTCCCCCCGGTAAGCTTAAAATAGGCTACCTGGACTATTACCGACAACCCTTCCAGAACATATATCGCACCAACTATGAGGATAAAGAAGGGAAGTTTTGTTATAACAGCAAGGGCAGCTATAGCGCCTCCCAAAGCCAAGGAGCCTGTATCTCCCATAAAAACCTGTGCAGGGTGGGAATTGAATCGCAGGAACCCAAGAAGTGCTCCTATCAAAGCTCCCGAAAACACCAGCAATCCTACATGAGCAGCAGCAAGGGATATTACCGAAAAGAACCCGAGTACTACTACTGTAGTTCCCCCTGCCAGTCCGTCTAGCCCATCAGTAAGGTTAACACAGTTTACAGTAGATATAAACACAAGAACTACAAAGGGTATATATAAGATTCCCAAATCAATAAACCTACCGGTAAACGGTATCAGCACCTCGGTTCCTACCTGGGATATCCCAGAAGCTACAAATGCCATGAAAACCGAAACTAAAAGCTGTGCGGTTATTTTCTGATACGCCCGCAGACCAAGAGACCTCTTATTTTTTATTTTTAGATAGTCGTCTAAAAAACCTATAAGTCCGAACAATATTGTAGTTATAAGTACCAATAGCATATCCTTGTCTTTGGAAAACGCCAAGGCAACAACTGCCGCAGGTATAACTATTATTATCCCGCCCATGGTCGGGGTTCCTGTCTTTCTTAAATGGCTTTGGGGTCCATCATCTCTGACCATCTGACCAAACTTCATTCTGGTTAGCAGCGGTATAAAAACCGGTCCTGCAACCAAAGCCACTACAAAAGCAGAAATAATGCATATAATATAAACATTGTATTCACTGGACATCAAATTGTACATTAAAGATTATCCCCTCTCACGTAATAAATCAACTATGTACTCCATCTTCATAGCCCTTGAACCCTTTACCAGAACTACGTCCCCGGGTTTTATGATTTCGCACATAATGGAAGCTGCTTCTTCTTTTTGCGGGAAGGCATATATGTTGTCTTTATCCATCCCGAAAGCTGCCGCTCCTCTTTTTACTGCATCGGAGAAATTACCTACTGCAGCAATTATATCAACTCCAAGTGAAGCTGCGTATGTCCCGATGTCATAATGCTCCTTTTGGGATACATCGCCCAGTTCAAGCATATCACCTGATATACAGACGCTTCTTCCCCCTGATTTCAAACTCTGAAGAACATTTATTGCCGCTCTCATGGATTCAGGATTGGCATTATACGCATCATTAATAATCTTAATTCCGCTTTTAGTATTAACAATATCCATTCTCATCTTTGATGGCTTAAAGCTTAAAAGTCCCTTCTGGATATCCTCTGCTTTCATATCAAAAAGCCTTGCAACAGCTATGGCAGACAAGGCATTATATACATTGTGCATTCCGGGAAGTAGTACTGTGAAGCTTTCTTCAGCACCATCCAGGCTAACTGAAAAGTCTATTCCCTCTTCACCCTTCTCCTTAATTCCAAAAGCGTATAGATCATTACTCTTTTCCAATCCATATCTTACTACCTTGTAACCTTCGGAGGTGAAATCCGCCAACATGTCGTTATCTCCGTTTATAATTGCTGTGCTGTGCTTATCAAAATAATCAAATATTTCAAGCTTTGCTTTTAATATATTTTCCCTGGAGCCCAGCTTCTCTATATGCGCATTTCCCACATTGGATATTACTCCAATATCCTGCCTTACTATGTCAGAAAGCAAGCTTATTTCCCCCTGACTGTTCATCCCCATCTCTAATATTGCTATTTCATGATCGTATTGCAGCTTCAATAGCGTCAAGGGCAATCCGATTGCATTATTGAAATTCCCTTCCGTTTTAAGGACTTTGTACCTCTGCGAAAGTACTGAAGCTATCATATCCTTTGTGGTTGTCTTTCCTGAGCTGCCGGTAACAGCCACAAAGGGTATCTGGAATTTGCCCCTGTAGTATCTGGCAATGTCCTGTAAGGCCCTTAGTGTATCTTTCACCAATACATATGGTATGCCGCTATCCTCCAGCGGTTTCTGAGTCACCACCACTGCAGCTCCATTTTCTACAGCCTTGCTTATGAAATCATGACCATCGAAGCTTTCTCCCACAAGCGCTATGAACATGTCTCCGGGATTAACCCTTCTGCTGTCAATACTTACTCCGTTTACTAGCATTTCGCTGCCGGAATTCACAAGTACACCTTGAGCGGAAGCTGCAATTTCCCCTATACTCAAGCCTTCCATTATATTTCCTCCCTTAGAAGCTCTTCTACAATATCTCTTTCATCAAAGGGAATTGTTCTATCCTTCAAAACCTGATACGTTTCATGGCCTTTTCCTGCCAGTAATACTATGTCGTCAGGTTTTGCAATTGAGAGTGCATACTTTATGGCATCTCTCCTGTTTTCAATACAAATATAGTCGCAGCCAGTTGATTTTATGCCGACTTCTGTCTGTTTTATTATGTCCATAGGTTCTTCCGATCTTGGATTATCGGAGGTTATAATGCAGAAATCCGACATCCTCCCGGCTATTCCACCCATTATCGGTCTCTTTTCCTTGTCCCTGTCTCCACCGCAGCCGAATAGTGTTATCACGCTTCCCTTAGCATACTGCTTCACCGAAGCTAATATATTTTGCAATCCGTCAGGGGTGTGGGCATAATCCACAATTACAGTATATGGTGTATCTGTTTTAACAATTTCTGATCTTCCCGGGACATTATCTACATTATTCAGCCCTTCTCTTATTACCTCCCTGCTAATCCCCTCCACATAAGCAACTGATGCTGCAGCCAAAGCATTATATACACTGAACTTTCCAGGTATCTTTATACTCAACTCTGTTTCGTAGTCAGGAGTTACAAGGGTAAAACTGACACCTTTTGATGTTATGTCAATATTCTTTGCCATGATATCTGCTTTGTTGTCTATGCCGTAAGTGATTAGCTGCGTACCCAGCGACCCTACCTCATCAGCAATTATCCGACCATGTTCATCATCAATATTAATTATATTTGCACCCTTTGTCATATGAAAAAGCTTCTTTTTTGCATTCCTATAATTCTCAATGGTCTTGTGAAAATCCAAATGATCCTGGGTCAGGTTTGTGAAAACTCCTATCCTGAAATTGCAGCCTTCCACTCTTCCAAGGTCGAGAGAATGGGAGGACACCTCCATTACAGCATAGTCAATATCACTATCTGCCATTTCCCGGAATAAGCTCTGAAGATCAAGAGATTCAGGAGTAGTTCTTGAGGAGACAAAAATCTTGTCACCAATCTGTGTTGAAATGGTTCCAAGCAGCCCGGTCTTTTGTCTGTTGGCCTCCATTATAGATTTTATCAGGTATGTAGTGGTAGTCTTGCCGTTGGTTCCTGTAATACCTACAAGCCTCAATCTCTGAGTTGGATTATTATAAAAAGCAGAGGCCAACATCGGCATAGCAGATCTTGAGTTCTGGACCTTAACCACTGCTGCGCCCTCCACATCCACGTCCTTCTCTACTATAAACGCGGCTGCACCCTTCTGCAGAGCATCATTTATGTAGTTGTGTCCATCCTGAGTATATCCGCTTACGCAGATAAACAGGTTGCCCTTCTTTGTCTTTCTCGAGTCATAAACTATTCCATTTATTTCTACATCCAAATCCCCTTTGGAAGATATTATCTCAATTCCCTTTAGTAATTCTTTAAGCTTCATTACAATCCTCCTTCTCTGCGTTTTGCGAAAAACAGCTTGTTGGTTATTAGGATTCCGCCAAAGGCTTCCTTTGCCTTCAATAACTATTGTTGACATGTTTTGGCACCTGTATGCTGAAACCGCTGCTCGCGTAATGTAAATTTGTATTCATAACACTATAAATTACCTTATCATTATCTACCACCTTCAATAAAAAGGCAACCAAAATTAAAGGGTTTCCTTAATTTCGTTGCCTTAGCAATTAGTGTTAAATTATTCAACAGGTTTAGCATTCAAAATTATGATAGACCCTTCATTTATATCGGCTCCAGGTTTTGGTGTCTGATCCAGGATTGCAGATTCCATATTGTGCTCATACTCTGAATCCACACTATATTTGAGCTTGTTCTTAGCTAATTCCTTTATTGCTTCTCTAAGAGGCATGTTCCTTACTTCCGGCACCTTTACAAGAGGTTTTTGCATAAGCTTCTGCTCTTCCTCTGTATATTGCGGTTTTACATCCAGATATCTCAAGGTGTCATATATTATGCTCTTTGCCACCGGCGCTGCAATAACACCGCCAAAGTGCTGTGCTCCACCTGGTTCATCTATTACTACCAGCACTGCAATTTTGGGATCATTAGCGGGGGCAAAACCACAAAAGGATGAAACAAACTTACCCGGTACATATATTCCGCCTTCTGCCTTTTGAGCCGTACCAGTTTTTCCTGCCACTTTGTACCCCGGTATATAAGACGCAGCCGTTGGTGCAACTGCAAATTCAAGAATCTGTCTCATTGTAGCTGCAGTCTCACCGGAAATTACCTGTCTGACAGTACGGGACTGAAACTCATGGACAGTTTTACCTTCATCATCAATTACCTTTTTAGCAATCCTTGGTTCCATAAGATAGCCGTTGTTGGCTACAGCAGAAAAGGCCGTTATCAGCTGAATAGGGGTCACCGATATTCCCTGCCCGAAGGAGATGTTTGCAAGCTCCACCGGACCAATTCCGCTTAAACCTCTTACTATACCGCCGGCCTCACCAGGAAGCTTAATATTTGTAATAGCCCCAAAACCGAAGGCCTTAATATATTTGTAGAGTTTTTCCTTCCCAAGCCGCTGCCCAACTTCCACAAATACTGGATTGCAGGAGTTTTTTACACCCTCTGCGAAAGTCTGATCCCCATGTGGATTATGACTTCTCCAGCATTTGATTCTCTTACCTGCTACCATAATATAACCCGGGTCATAAAAATGATCATCAGGCTTTACAACATTTTCTTCAAGTCCTGCTGAAGATGTTATTACCTTAAAGGTGGAACCCGGCTCATAGGAGTCGGATATCGCTGGGTTTCTCCATATCTTGAAAAGCGCGTCATATTGTTCTTTCTGGCTCAAAGTATCCCATTTATCTACAAGGTCCGCAGGAATCTTCCTGGGGTCATTATTATCAAAATCAGGTTTGGAGGTCATAGCAAGTATATCTCCGGTCTTTGGATCCATAACTATCGCTGTAACCCGCTTTGCTTTATTCTCAATAACTGCATTTTCCACAGCCTTCTCAGCGAAATGCTGTATAACCTCATCAAGAGTCAATACAAGGTTTAATCCATCCTCCGGCTCATAGTATTTGGTATCACTTCCCGGAAGCATCTGTCCGTGGGCATCCGTCATCATTATATTTCTTCCCGGAAAACCATTCAAATACTTTTCATAGGTAAGTTCTACCCCATCCTGTCCCTGGTTATCATTGTTTGTAAAACCCAGTACATAGGAGGCAAAATTACTCTGCGGGTAAAACCGCTTGCTGTCATCATTAAAGATGATTCCTGCAAGCTCTTTTTCCCTTAAGAGCTTAACCTTGTCAGCATCAACCTTTTTCTTTATAAGTACAGTGTCCTTTTTTGCAATAACCTTTTGTGCTAAAGAGGCCTTATCCATCGAAAGAACTTCTGCAAGAGCATTGGTAACTGCATCCTTGTCCTTGACCATAGCAGGTCTCACATATATCTCATATGCTGTTGCGCTGATTGCAAGCTTCTTTGAATTCCTGTCGAATATTACTCCTCTTTTGGACTGAATGGGAATATCCCTAGTCCATTGTTCTACTGCCTTTTGCTGATACTCTGTGCTATTTATTATCTGAATAAAAGCAAGCCTTCCTATAAGCCCTAGGTATATAACAAAAAAAGCAAAGAAGACAAATACTATTCTTCTTTTTATCGTAACCTTTATGCTGGACAAATTAATACACCACCTTCAGAAACTATCTACTAATCTAGTACATTAAGGATATTATTTATCACAGCTTTTGTGCCTGCTATATATTTGTTCTCTTGTATGTCGCTTATATTGTAAAAGTCATTATCGGAACTATCCGCTGTTTGTACTGTGTTATTTACATTTACATACGCTATCTGATTTTGAACATCAGGGTACTGCATGTTTAGCTCTTCAAGAGCAGCCTTTTCCAAAGCCTCAAGATTGACTGACTTCATTAGCTGTACATTGAGGTCGGTATTCTCCTTAACGACCTTTTTATATTCCTTTTCAAGGTTAGTTGTATTAAAGTTAATCTCCGCCATATAGGCATATCTGGAGATTATAAAAACGCTCAACCCAAAAACAAACAATATACTCATTAGATGAGTTTTGGGTTTTGCTTTTTTCTTAGCTTTTTTCAGGGGACTTGCACTTGGCTCTGATATTTGCTGCGACTCCAACTGTTCATATCTGCTATAATCATAGGCACTATTATCTGCTCTTAACATTCTTATTCCCCCCTAACCCCTTTTAGAACTTACTCTTTCCGCCGCCCTAAGCTTTGCGCTCTTCGACCTTGAGTTGGATTTCAACTCCTCTTCTCCGGCAGTCACGGGTTTTCTTGTAACAACCTTAAGAAGAGGCACTTTTCCGCACATGCATATTGGCAGTTGAGGCGGGCATATGCACGGTCTTTCCATATTATTAAAAACTGTTTTTACAATTCTGTCTTCAAGTGAATGAAAGGTTATTACCACTAACCTTCCTCCCGGCTTTAAGATATCCACTGCATCCCTGACTGCCTGCTCCAGAACCTCCAGCTCGTCATTTACAGCTATTCTCAAGGCTTGAAAAGTCCTTTTTGCAGGATGTCCTCCTTCTCTTCTTGCGGCTGCTGGAATTGCTCTTTTTATAATGTCCACCAGCTTGAAGGTCGTTTCAATCCTACCGTTTTTTCTTTCTTCTATTATGAATTTGGCAATTCTCACTGCCCATTTTTCCTCACCATAATCACTTATTATACGGGTAAGCTCTTGCTCCGTGGCATCATTCACAATATCTGCGGCGTTATAATCACGGCTAGCGTCCATCCTCATATCCAGAGGGCCGTCATGCATATAGCTGAAGCCCCGCTCATCCTCATCCAGCTGATGAGAGGATACCCCTATGTCAAGCAATACTCCGTCAACTTCCGTAAAACCGTTTTCCAAAGCAATAGCCTTTATATTTCTAAAATTGTCCCGTACAATAATCACATTGTCCTTATAGGCTTCAAGGCGCTCTTTGGCTGCATTTATCGCGTTGCTGTCCTGATCTATGCCCAAGAGAACTCCTCCAGGGATTATTCTTTTGACTATTTCGGAAGAATGACCGGCACCTCCAAGGGTTCCGTCAATATATACCCCACCGGTTTTAAGGTCGAGGTATTCCAAGGTTTCTTCCAAGAGCACAGGTTTATGTTCAAAATTCAATATTACCACCCACTTCGAATGTCTTTTTATTATATTCCCAGCTGTGACATTTTTTCAGCCACATCTTCATAACTAATATTTGCATCGCTATTGAATTTATTCCATTCTTCTCTGCTCCATATTTCTATTCGCGTCGAAACCCCTATGATGACAAGCTCCTTATCGATATTGGCATAGTCCTTAAGATGGTTTGGCATTACGATTCTGCCTTGCTTGTCCAGCTCACATTCGCAGGCTCCTGCGAAAAAGAACCTTACAAAGGCCCTTGCATCTTTATTTGTCATTGGCAAGCTCTTAAGCTTTTCCTCCACTATGCTCCATTCATGTGATGAGTATATGAATAGGCAGTTATCCAAGCCTTTGGTCATAACAAAGCTGTCTCCAAGCTTTTCCCTGAACTTTGAGGGCATTATAACCCTGTTTTTAGGGTCCAGGGTATGCTGGTATTCACCTATGAACATATACTCACCTCCTATATATGTGAATTATATCACTTTGTATCACTTTATACCACTTTACTCCACTTCAATCCACTTCATGACATATTCTATATTAAAATAAAAACTCCTTCCTAATTTTAGATAAAATTTACAAAAAAATAAAAATGATACAAAAGACCTATTCCCTTTGTATCATTTAACCTATCCTTACTATTTACTTATTCTATTTCTTTCTGCTTTTTCCTTCGATAAATCATTAAAGCAGCAAAGGCTGCAATTATTACCAAACTGATAAGCTGAGCCGTTCTCATGCCCATAAACATAAGGCTGTCCGTCCTCAAGCCCTCGATCCAGAACCTCCCTGCCGAATAGAGTATCCCATAGAGCAGGAACACTTCTCCATCCACCTTCTTTTTTCTCCTGTATATGATTAGTATTATAAAAACACCGAGATTCCATAGTGATTCATATAGGAATGTAGGATGTACCCTTACCCCGTCAACCATTATTCCCCAGGGCAGATCAGTCGGTCCCCCATGAGCTTCTGCGTTTACGAAGTTTCCCCATCTTCCTATGGCTTGACCGATTATTATACCCGGAGCTGTTATATCCGCAGTTTCCCAGAAGGAGATTTTCCTTAGCCTTGTAAAAGCATACCCGGTCAGCACAGCTGCTATAAGCGCTCCGTGGATTGCCAGCCCACCCTCACGTATGTTTATGATCTTCATTATGTCGCCTCTGTAATAATTCCACTCAAAAATTACATAGTATAGTCTGGCGCCTATTACAGCTGCCGGAACACACCATAATGCAAGGTCAATTATATACTCAGGGTCATACCCCAATCTCTTCGCTTCATAGTAAGCCAGCAGTATACCTGCCATTATTCCTGCTGAAAGCAGTATGCCATACCACCTTACAGAAATCCCAAATATCTCAAAAGCCACAGGATTCATTTTATCCACTCCATTCTGGTAAATTATCGGGCTTCCGGCAGCTTACCCACCGGCATTTCTCTTATTTATATCCCTAGGTTTCAATTATAGTTTTTAAATAGCAACCATGTCAAGCTTATAGATATTATAGCCATATAATGGATATATATTCCACTATACGGCTACCCAACTGCGCCTAAATTACTCAGCCTGCCCCTAGCCTCTAATCGCATACCCTAGAGATATATATTTGAAAACTCTATAGCTGTAGCTTGTATCAGCCTGCTGTCACTGGGAACCATCGAGTAATCTCCTATATGCTCCATTGAAGGGTTATGTACCGGGAGAAGGACATTAAAAGTGCTTCCTGCTCTTTCTTCGCTCTCCACGAAAATCTCTCCTCCCATTGAGTTTACAAGCAGCTTAACAAGGGCAAGGCCTATGCCTGTACCTTCCGCCATTCGGGTGAGACTGCTGTCCACCTGTCCAAACATATCAAAAATCAAGCTTTGCTTTTCTTCAGGTATCCCAACCCCCTGATCAATTACCTTTATGCACAGCTTGCTTTTTGACATCGATAGGTCCACGGTAATGCTTTTCCCCCGGGGTGTGAATTTAATGGCATTTGACAGAAGGTTAAGCAATATTCTTTCATATTTCTCATCATCAATAGAGATTATTTTGCTAGTGATGGAGGTTGAGAAAACTACAGCCAGTCCTTTTTCTTCCGCATAAAGCATTACTGATTGTGTAATAGCCTGGGTCAGCAGAACTATGTCTATATTGTTCTTGTTCCCTCTAAGATAGCCGGATTCTGCCTTCATAACATCCAAGAGATTATTGACCAATCTAAGCTGCCTTAAGGAGTTCTGCTTTATTCTTCCTATAAATCCCTTTGATTTTTCAGACAGTTCCTTGCTGCATATTATTTCTAAGGCTTGTACAGCTGCATTGATAACTGTTAAAGGAGTCTTGAACTCATGGGATATGAAAGAGAAGAAGTCATTTCGCATCTGCATCTCCTTCTGTAATAGGTACTTTTCCTCCATTTCGTGAGTAATGTCAATTCCGAGTATGACAATCTCATTAATGCTGCCCTCAGCATCAAGTATTGGTTGATATATAAGGTTATAAAACGCCGCTTTCCCACCCTTGTCCACTTGAAAATTGTTTCTGTAAATTATGTTCTTTTCTTCTTCCATCCTCTTAAAATATTTTCGGTTTTCCTCAGTATCAAATAACTGCAACAGTGGCTGCACATTATCAACCTTCCAGTTTTCTATTCTATATCCAATAATCTGAGCTATCGCAGTACTGGCCATTTTATTTATCTCAATTATTCTTAAATCAGGATAGGACATTCTCAATATAGGCAGCTCAAGGCCGTTCATTAGCTTATATATATAGTCCCTCTGCTCTTCCAGCCTTTTCTCATGCTTTACATGACTTGTTATATCCCTTAAGCTCACTACTCCTGCCACATATTCTCCATTAGCACTTTGCAGGGGTGTGCCATTTGCACTAAAATATATTTGTCTGCCTTGAGTTTTCATAATAAACCTTTTATCAGTGAATTTCACATTCTTCATTACAGCGGAAGAAGGTATATCTTCAAATGCCAGTCTTTGACCATCCAAATCATAGAGTTCGAGCATCTCATAGTTTTCCCGGTTGGTACCTTTTTTGAGTTTTAGAACTTCCCTGGCAGTGCGATTAAGCATAGTGTAATTTCCGTACTTGTCCACTATAAATACAGCATCAGACATATTTTCCAGCACCGCTTCCAGCTGGTCCTTCTGCTGGTTTATTATTTCCGTACTTTCCGATACCTCTTCCGTCTCCATGGTCTACCTCCCACACATCAACTTTTCAATTTATTTCCATAATCAATAATAATAATTGTTATTATACTATGCCTAGGACTATTTTACTATATATAGGACAAAATAACTATGTATGGAAATTAAATTAACATAGAAAAACAATGAGAGAGAGGAAATTAATTCCCCCCTCTCATTGTTCTCAATCCGGATTTGCAAAATCCAGCATTCCACTGGACGTCTCCATTACTGATGAACAATTCTTACCCTGCATGAAATCATCATAGGCCAGGTATAAGGCCCATATTAGATGCCACATATCCCCATCGGCATATACTACATTAAGTCCCAGGTCATTTAAAGCTTCCTTACGGTTGATGCAGTAACCATGAGAGAAATATTTTTCAGTCATCATCTTGGTTACTGATTTTGCTCTATCCTTGTTTTGTTTAAACATGTTATTTTCAAGCAAAGCTTCTGCATACTGGTAGGATGCTTTTATCGACTTTTCATAGTCTCCCAGAATCCATGGGTCAAGCTTGTTTGATATAGGATATAAAACCGAAGCTGTAACCTTGGGATCCTTGCTTTGTGCAAGCTTCTCCTCCATAAAATCTATGCATAGTCTTATTGACTGTACCGGAACCCACAAATCAGTATACATAGGGTGCTTTACCAGCGGATCAATAGGTCCCAGCTCGGATATCGGCCCCATAACTATCTCATCTGCGCCAATAGCCACCATGGTAGCAGCACTTTTTGCGACAAAAGGTATTATTACACTGAAATTATCGCAAAATTCCCTGATCAGATTCACTATTTTGTAGGGGGTATCTACAGCACCACCATAACTATTTAAAAAAAGGTCTATCCTCTCCGTTTTTCCGATACTGCAAAGCTGTTTATATAAAGGGACTAGGATATAATCATCCATTGGGGTATAAGATATATACGAAATCACTCTCGAATTCCGCATCTTTTCAATACTATTAAGTAAGCTCAACCTTTTTTTATTTGTTATTTTCAACACGTTAAAACCCCTCTCGATCACGAAAAACTGCATGCAGTTTTTTCTACTACACATAATATGTGTTTAAAGCTGTTTTAGTGAGGGATAAAAGCTATATCATAATAATTTTGAGAATGACCCGATTTAATACAGTGGTTCTCCTTCTTCAAAATGCTTGCCTTAGTGTCCGAAAGTACTTGATGCCGGTTCCCGCATACATAACAGCGAAGTATCTTCAGCGGCACTATTTCCTCAAAAAGTATAAATAAAACCAATATTGTAATAATATAATTAATACTTCGGCAAAAACACACTAAAAGGAGGTGAGGCTTATGCCGCTGCTTAATATTGAGGAATTGACCACTATGAAGCTCATGATAATAAAAGACTTGGAAAAAACACTGAAAATAGGCTACGAGCATCAATATAGAAATATACTGTCCAAAATAGTAAGCAACCAGAAAAGATTCGTAAGAAAACGTCTTCCCAAGGATGTTTCGGAGGATCTCTTCAGATATGATGCGCTGGCCGCAGGGCTTACCAACTATCTGATAAATCTTTTTGATGTATTTGGCGAAAGCGCAGTGTTGAATGCGAAGAAAACTTTTGAGGAGAATGGGTTCAAATGGGGAAAGAAGCTGAAAAAAAGGCTTTTTATTCAAGATGATATCTCTGATATCAACTATGTGATTTTAAATCTGTATATAAATGTTCCTGAACTGGATTACATAGAAATGGCAAATGACGACTTGGTGTGGCATTTTAGCAAACAAGGCAATAGCAGCGTCAATGAAGGCTTCGGGAGATTTCATCTTAGATTCTATGATATAAAGACCGCATGGATAGCTTCCTTCGTTGAGTCCTTTACCTCTCAGTATTCAACCATTTGTGAACAGAAAAGCGAGGATGACAACGAGATAATCACGAGCATTGTTCTTAAAGAAGATATAACATAAGAAAACCGTTTTAACACTATGGTTAAAACGGTTTTTTATTGTATACCCGTGCCAGAATTTCCTCACTGCGTTCAGAAAAGGCACATGGACTTCAAAGGCAAAAAGCTGCCTTGCTATTACAGTTCGTTCAATATGCTGATTGAAGCACTTGCACCTATCCTTGTGGCACCCGCCTCTATCATCTTTAATGTAGTCTCAAGATTTCTTATACCTCCTGAGGCCTTAACACCCATTTCGGGACCAACTGTCCTTCTCATCAAAGCTATATCTTCAGCTGTCGCACCGCCTGTAGAAAAGCCGGTGGACGTCTTCACATAATCAGCTCCAACCTTTTTGGAAAGCTCACATGCAGTTACCTTCTCCAAATCAGTGAGAAGACATGTCTCAATTATAACCTTTAGCAATGCTTTTCCTTTGCAGGCATCAGCAACAGCCTTGATATCCGCTTCCACTTCATCTATTTTTCCAGACTTTAAAGCTCCAATATTAATGACCATGTCCACTTCAGTTGCCCCATTATCAATTGCCTGAGCTGCTTCAAATGCTTTGGTCTCTTTTGTAGTTGCTCCCAAAGGGAAACCTACTACTGTGCACACCTTTACTTCAGTACCATGTAGAAAGGAATCTGCAAGCTTAACATTAGTGGCATTTACGCATACCGATGCGAATTTGTATTCCAATGCTTCCCTGCAAAGCTTTATTACATCACCTTCCTTGGCATCTGGTTTTAAAATTGTGTGATCAATATAGCGGGCCAGTTCCAACTTGTTCATGATTTTTCCCCCAATTTTATACTTAATTATCTGATAATCTCTCCCATAGTGCCATTCTGTATCCCGGCTGCATTTCCCTCTTCTATGTCAATATGCATATCTAAAGCAAAATCAGGATGAACTCTGCACATAACATTATCAAATATAACTGCTCTCTCATCCCCTACTTTTACTTTCACTATATCCCTGTCTTTAACACCAAACTTATCTCCATCGCTTGTATGAAAATGAATATGTCTTGCTGCTACTATAACACCCTCTGTTAATTCAACCTGTCCCTTAGGTCCAACAAGTGTACACCCTGGTGTTCCTTGAATTTTTCCTGAGGGTCTTACCATTGCTTCTACTCCCATAGTCCTTGCATCAAACATAGAGATCTCCAATTGGGTCTCCGGTCTTACAGGGCCAAGTATTCTTACCCCTTTAAGAGTTGCCTTGGGACCTACTACATCAACCTTCTCATCACAAGCGTACTGTCCAGGCTGTGAAAGGTCCTTCATTTTAGTAAGTTCGTGTCCTTTTCCAAAAAGTATTTCAAGATGCTCCTTTGAAACGTGGATATGTCTGTTTGACAAGCTTACAGGTACTAATTTCTCCATGATATTTCCTCCAATCGATTTTAAATATATTTTGGGCAATTGGCTTCAAGCAATACTTCAAGTCCTAATGAATCCATCGCCTCATTTCTACCCCTTTAGGGCTTCATATGCCTTTATCATTATTGCACATTCTATTCTCTTTTTCTGCAGCTTGCATTCAAGGTCATAGGGATTCTTGAGATCATTATTGAAAGCCGCTGCATTTGCCTGGCAGCCTCCGCTGCAGTAAAATCTCGCCCAGCATTCCCTGCACTTTTCCTTATGGTATACTGTATTTTCGGAGAACTCCTTTTGAAGCTTCCCATTGGTTACGCCCTTCCAGACATCACCCATAAGGTATTCCTGTCTTCCTACAAACTGATGGCAGGGATAGAGCTCTCCATCAGGAGTGACTGCAAAATATTCAACTCCAGACCCACAGGAGGACACTCTCTTGTAAACACAGGGGCCTCCGTCTAAATCCATAAGAAAATGATAATATCTGAAGCCTTTTCCATCCTCATTGTACTCGATGTACTTGCTGGCAAGTTTTTCATACTCTTTATATATAACCGGCATATGCTCTTCCTTAAGTGCATATCCTCTTTCTTTTTCCGCAACCACAGGCTCAATAGAAATCTCCTTGAAGCCCTCGTCGGCTAAATGAAGTACATCATTGCAGAAATCCAGATTGTTCGCTGTAAAGGTTCCTCTTATATAATAGCTCTTGCTGCCTCTTGATTCCACAAAGCTTTTCAGCTTTGGCATTATGCTTTCATATGTGCCTGAACCATCAACGAACTTTCTCATGCGGTCATTAACCTGTTTTCTTCCATCTATACTCAATACTATATTATCCATATTTTCATTTATGAATTCTTCAATTTCCTTGTTCAAGAGTGTTCCGTTAGTAGTGATAGTAAAGCCGATCCGCTTGCCGAATTCCTGCTCTCTCGCCCTTGCATAAAGCACTGTTTCCTTCACCACATCAAAGTTCATAAGTGGTTCTCCGCCGAAAAAGTCAACTTCCAATCTCTTCCTTGCTCCAGAAGTCTCCAAAAGGAAGTCAATAGCCTTGGAAGCCACTTCAAATGTCATTAGCTTACGTCCTCCGTGATAGTCTCCGGTTGATGCAAAGCAATAGCCGCATCTTATATTGCAGTCATGGGCTATATTCAGGCATAAGGCTTTTGTATGGGTTTCCCTTTGCTCATTTTGTACCTTGTCCATATATGTATCGTCAGAGTGCAACAGCCCCTGTTCTTTAAGCTGGCCTATTTCACCCCACGCTTCTCTAATGCTCGTCTCAGAATGCTTACCCTTAAGCTTTTCAATTATATCATCAACGCTGTCCAGACCGTAGTCTAGTATGTCCCATGTAAGCTGGTCAACCACATGCACCGTTCCGCTGTTGACATCAATAACAATTTTCAAACCGTTTTGTTCATATTTATGAAGCATAAATGACCCCCGAAAAAATTAGATTACTCCGATCTAATTAATGGTTATATCCTTTGTCAATGACTATTCTATATTAATTTGCCAAAGGTGTCAATTCAGCAGAATATATAACATGAAAATGCCGTCCAAAGGACGGCATCTTGCTATTGAGCTGCTTTATTTAAATCATCCATAAGCTCTTCTGTGTTCATTCTATATCTGAGAGCAGCCTGCTCCACAGTCATATATAGTGCGCCGCCTCAGCCAAAGCACTTTATACCGTGGTTCCTGAAAGTCTCCTCAAGTTGAGGATATTTATATAATATGTCGTCTATTACCATACTCTTATCAAGCATCTTTTTCACCCCCATTTATTATATGTAATTTTCGATAATTTATATACCTATACGGGGTATCTGTTACCTTAATAATATTATATGTTTATCGCCTTTTTTTGTCAATAATTTATTTGCCTTTTCCATCAATATATTTCACTGCACTCAGGGATGCAATATTGCCTTCCCCTACTGCCTTTGCTATCTGATATGGCTTTCCGGCACAATCTCCGCATGCAAAAACTCCTTTTATGCTTGTGGCCATATCCCTGTCAACCTTTATAGAACCTTCATGCAGCTCAAGTCCTTCTACCAGCTGATTTGCCGGAATTACATTTCTTATTATGAATACCGCGTCCAATTTAAGCTCCCTTTGATCGGTTGTCATACTGTTAACCTTATTGCCGTCACCTTGAATTCCAGTAACCTTTTCTTTCAGCAGCTTGATATTTTCCTTAAGCTTTGGCTCTGTGCGATAGGTGGGTATATAGTAAACTTCAGCACAGATCTCGGATAGAAAATTAGCTTCCTCTTCCCCTTCTTCATTCTCTGCAATTATAGCAATTGTCTTATTCCTGTAAAGGGGACCGTCGCAGGTGGCACAGTAGCCTATTCCCTTACCCAGATACTCCTTCTCCCCTTCAAAATAATTTGCTTTTCCATGGCCTGTAGCAATAATAATTGACTGAGCTTCATAGAACTCATTCCCGGCATTAATTGAGAAATATCCTCCCATATCCAAAATATTATATGCCTTTTCTTTTTTCATATCTATACCCATTGATACAGCATGCTCCTTGAAGCTTGCCAATAGGTCGCTGCCGCTTATTCCTTTTAGGCCCAGATAGTTGTCAATCTGAGGAGCTTTCATGAGTCCGGTTATCTTTTCATTCCCAGCTAATATTACAAAGCTTTTGTTCCTTATTTCAAGATTCAAGGCTGCGGAAATGGCCGCAGGACCTCCGCCAATTATTGCAACATCCATCATTCGTTTATCATTCCTTCATCATAAATTGATAAGCGGTTTCCCACTTACTATTAGTACTATTTCCAAAGTCATCATTCCTATGAATATCAATAGGGTTACCAATAATGGCCAAGATAATTTTATACTTCCCAACATTCCAAAGAAGCCGGTACCCGACCTATTGACAGCCCTTTCAGGGTGCCTGTCGCTTATTGCCTTCAGGCATATGAGCATAATAGTACAGGCAAAGGGCATTATCAGCCCAAAAAGGACAGCTGCACCGATTAGGGCTTGTGTTGTCATACCTTCTTGAATTTGTGAAGTATCAATGTTTTTATAAAAAGGCAGGTTCATTATTACATAGCCCCAGGTAACTGATATGGCATTATTGATAAAATGCCCGATAATCCCGGCAAATATTGAATTCGTCTTGTAAACCACAAAGCCCAATACAATACCAAGAAAGAAGGGTGCTAATATATTCTGAACATTAAGATGCAGGATTGAAAAAAGCATCGCAGTTACTATTATATTAGGCCACATACCAAGCTTTTCATAAGCTCTCAGTATAAAGCCCCTGAACAATATCTCCTCACAAATGCCCGCTGAGCCTGCAATTATGAAAAGCAGCACCAGGTATTCCGCCGGATCTGTAGCAAAGGGAATATCCGGTACAATAAGGTTTCCAAGCATGCTTAGGAATATTTCACCTATCACATTGATGAAAACCGCCACAAAATATGCTGCGATAAAAGCGACTGCAACAAGCAGCACATCAACAAAGCTCAGTTTATTGAATCTAAGCTCCGTCTTCAGCGACGCACCTTTAGTTTTTACATATATGACGGTAGGCAGCGCAATCAGCAGGAATTCTGTAATAAGTATCCCATAATGGAAGTCCCAGTTCTGCGCCACATATCCTACTGTGACGAACAAAAGCATAACAATCATATATAGGAAATTGGCGCTGAAGACGGATATTCTTCCAGTACTTTGTGATTCCAAGTTCAAATCCCCTTTACAATGTTTTGTGCTATCCTCCGCCATCTATTGCCTATATATTATACTATCGTTTCGTGTCAAAGGTTCTTCCACTACCATATGCTCTATACTCAGCGGACCACCGTCAACAGTAGGCATGACACCTTTGATCTCCTCGAACTCAGTCATAGTATTGGCAATGGAATAAATGGTCATAGCCTCTCCTGCCGCTCCGCCCCAGTGTTTCGTGTGCATTTCTTCAGAAAAGTCAACCTTCAGGAGGTCGCCATCCAGTTCTACATATTCAATTTTGACTTCTTCCGGTATCGTCCTGTACAAATTCTCAGAAACAGGTCCCTTTATAAGCTCCTCCAGGACTATTCGGTAAAAATCGGCATCTTTAATATCCTTTTTTAGAAACACACTCCTTTTCTCAGGAACCATATACATAGCCTGAGAGTCTGCGAAATAGAGAGTGATTTCCTTCTCAGACATATCCCCTGTGTTGAAATCTATAAACTCCATAAAGCCATAGGGTTCTCCGCTGGGAGCTACAAGCTCCTGTCCCTCAACAAGTATTCTCACCTTCTTCAGCTCAGCGAACTGAAGCATTGTGTCTACTACGGAAGATACCACAGCCGCTTCATGAAGGCTGCCTGAAAATGCATTGAATTCCTTGGATAAGTCCACAGTCAAATTCTCATTCTCTACCTTTGCAGCAAGTACCTTTGTAGCCTTATTGATGCTTGTTTCAAATTTATTACTGTCAGAAGGACCTGAAATCAGCGCCTTAAGTGTATTTTCATATTTGCTGGCTGCATCCTTGAATTCTATATCCCTGTTTTCTATTCCTAGTCCAGTATTGCCTTTGGCTGCGAAATAAAGCTTGATACTCTCGGATTTCGCTTGATCCTTTTGAAAACAACCCGAGGTAAATAGCATAATAAAAGCAAGCAATAGACATAACTTCTTCATTGTAAAACCTCCATGATAATTTAATGGGTCTTGGCTTTGACAAATCTCAGTATCAGCAGGCTGCCAATCAATATTGCAGCCATCTCAGCCATATATAGGTAGGATATGCTGAAAGCCATATCAGTAAAGAAATCCTGCGGGAAAATATTAATCAGCCTGTCCGCAGCCGGATCCAGCAGCCATAAGTCATTAGTAAAGAAAATTTCATGAAATATCGTAAAATACTTATAGAAATCAATATTCATCAGCACGACAAGAATAAGCACAGGTGCAGTTCCAGCTACCGCTATAGCAATACCATATTTAGCAAGCCTTCGCAGCTGATTTGCGAGGTTCTTCTTCCAGAACAAAAATAATATAAAGGCCGCAATATAGAAGAATGCAAGATTTCTAAGCAATTGCCCCTTCACAAAAAGCCCCTTGACATCAATCATATGGTGCTTATCCCTTTGACTAAAAAATTCTTCAGTACCCTTCGCAAATTCGGCCTTAAAATCCAGGTCCCCCCTTTTATCCTCCAAGTACAGCAGCAGCTGTTCCGTTGAATTCATAAGATTATCAATACTCATTCCTATTTGCTCAGGAATATTATACTTTATATATTCGGCTCTGTAGTAATTCCGGTCATATGCCACTACCTGCACATCTGTAAGAACCAACATAATAGGCATCAATATAACGAACAAAATTACAAAAATCACACTCATCTTTTTCATTTGCTTATCCCCCAATTAAGTACTAGTGCTTTTTAACACCACAGATTTCTTGCTATTCAAGTGTTAAAAACGCACTTGATCTGTTTAGTTCCTCCCATGCTCTAGAAGTGATATACTTTACGAGGCACTATCATCTATATTACCAGAAAATCACTAAAAAATCACTTCATGCTGCTATCCTTTTTTTCATATAGGATAGTCTTCCCTGCATAAGCTATCGCACTCATTGCAAGCACCTCAGAGGAATCCACATAACTGCTGCATATATTGAACCTGCTGACTGCTATGGGAAGCTCTGTGCAGCCTAGCACTATAACCTCAGCCCCACGGCTCTTTAGCGCAGCTATAACTTTCATTGCATTCGCAGGGTCAATATCTTCAATGCCCTTTTTTATATCATAAATCAGTGCGGTGATATGCTGCTGTTCTTCCTGCTCTGGTACGACAATCTCCAGGCCTGACTTCACAAAAATCCTTGCATATATGCCAGAGCTGCAAGTGCCTTCGGTTGCCAGCAAGCCCACACGCTTTGCGTCAGGATAATTGCTTTTTATATACTTGGCCGTCTCCTCCACCATATTTATTACTGGTACTCTAACAAACTTAACAATTTCATCGTAATAATAGTGAGCAGTATTGCATGCCATTATTATCACATCTGCACCCATCATTTCAAGCCTTAGTGCAGACCTGACCAGCTCAAAAGTGGGATTGTCTCCATTATCCAAAATTGATTTTGTTCTATCCGGTATATTTGTATTATTGTCAATTATCATTGGAATATGTTCATTATCGCAAGTTGCTTTTGTAAGTATAACTATTCGCTCAAACAGTCTGGCGGCGGCCAGAGGGCCCATTCCGCCAATTATTCCAATGGTCCTCATATATCCACTCCCTGTTATTACTTAATCCTTTCAATATAATTACTAAGTGTGTCTCTGGTATTACCGTCCCTTCCTGCCACAGCATCACATGCAGCCATGGAGTTAAGCACAGCCTCTTCTGTAGCTTCTGCGGCTGCCCTAAACAGTATATTGATTTTTTCTTCATTTATCATTTTAGTATCAACAATATCCCGTTCTTCATAATGTCTTATCCTGTTTGCAGTACTGAAGGCTATTACAATATCTCCGCTTCCATTGCCTAAATAGGAGCCCAGTCTGGACAAACCCACTGCCGCTCTCTTTGATACTCTCTTAAGCTGTCTGTCGGATATGGGTACATCAGTTGCGATAATTACAATTACTGAGCCCTTGTCTTCTTCCTTGTCCGGCACCTTCCTGCATATGATGTTCCCGGCCTTAACACCATCCAGCATCAGATCTTCCTTTACGCCAAAATTCGATAACACCAGAACTCCCAAAGTATAACCCTTGTCATCCAGCTTGACCTGTCTGGAAGCTGAGCCAATGCCTCCTTTAAGCCCGAAACAGGACATTCCTGTGCCGGCTCCCACAGCGCCTTCCTCAAAATTTTGACTTGCGCTCCTAAGACTCTCAAGAACATGGCTCTTATTGACGTGCATTCCTCTTATGTCATTAAGGTAACCATCATTGCATTCACATATAATTGGATTTACCGTTCCTGTGCTTATCCCGATGTCTTCATTCTGCTCCAGCATATATTCCACAAGGGCCTCATATGCCGTTCCAACACTAAGGGTATTTGTGAGCACAATAGGTGTTTCTATAGTCCCAAGCTCCTCAATCTGAAGTGTTCCGACTGTTTTTCCAAAACCGTTTATCACATGGCAGGCCGCAGCTACTTTGTCCTTGAATAGGTTTCCACCATGGGGAAGTATTGCAGTGACTCCAGTCCTTATGCCCGCTTCGATAATTGTAGAATGACCTACCAGCACTCCATCAACATCAGTAATGGTGTTGTTCTTCCCTGGTGCCAGCTGTCCGATGCTAATACCGTACTCTCTTATTCTGTTCTTTTTCATATGCTACCTTCCTTTTGTCAGTTTGCCATTTATTAGAATAATTATATCAAATTGGTGCTTTACCTAACAATGCTTCTCTACTGTCAAACTTCAGCCATTACTTTCAAAATTGTTTTTTTTGGCATTAGAATACTATATAAGCTTATTTTTTATTCACTTCAAATATACATTACAGTTGTATTCCAAAATTGGAAAGATGTTTAGATGTCCTATTGGAACCAAAGCCGCTTCTTAAATAATATTAAAGACAATAAAGGAAATAATAAATCTAAAGAGGTGATTTTTTTGAAAGTCTCAAAGCTTTTATATAGATTTATTCTGCCGACGCTTATAATACTGTCCCTCCTGAACTTTGCCGCATGCTCTCCACAAAAGAAGCCTGACCTTAAGAAAGCACAAGAGAAGGCCGAAGAAAAAAAGCCTCCCGAGGAACTGGATAAGTTGAAGGATAGCATTAAGAAAGTGGAAAAAGCTCTCGAAGCAATACATGAGGAGAGTAAGAAGCCAATGTTCATTCAACAGGAAGCAATAGAAAAGGAAGCCTCCGGAGGAGGTAAGAAGCAGGAAGAAGGACAGGGTGGTCAAAGCGGCGGCCAGAGCGGTGGCGGTAGTGCCGGCGGTGGTGGCGGTGGCGGAGAAAAAGAGCAGCAGCAAGCACAAGCCCCAAAGCTAAGCCCTGAGCAGTTAAAGCTGAAGCTGGAACAGGAAAAATACAAGAAGTTTGAAAAAATTAAAAAAGATGTTTTGGCACTTCATAGTGCTTGGAACAGCTATGAAGCGAAGGCTATCTCCGATTTCGCAATGCAAACCACAATAAATGATTTTGAATCTTCACTGAACAACCTCACTAAAACCGTGGATACTCAGGATGAATATCTGAGCTTATTAGAGGTCAACCAACTATATAAATACCTTCCGGATTTCTATATGCTCTATGAGCCTAAGGTCCCTCCCGAGCTTGACAGGCTCCGGTTTGCAGTAAAAAAGATTCAGCTGTTAAGTGAGAAGAGTGACTTTACAGGTGCAAACGATGTACTACAATACTTTGAAAATATTTGGATGACCGCCAGGCCAAAGCTCAAAAGTGATAATGCCGAAATAGTAAGCAAATTCGAGTTTGCATTTGCTGATTTGAAAAATGCTGTAATTGCAAAAAACGGAATGATTGTTGAGGCAAAATCAGAAGTGCTATTAAAGCTTATAGATGAAATAGAGAAAAAGGCTGAAAAAGCGAGCAAAAAGTAATGTAAAGCACTAAGGTAGCGTGCCCTGTGATAGTTTCGTTTAGTGGTATCAGGGCACGTTACCTTATGGATGTGCCCCAATAGAGTTTCAGGTTCTTATCATTTGATGCATAATATGTTATAATTCAAGAAGTTATTCTTTGGTGCAATAATTAGAATTTTATATGAGAGGTAATATATGAACGCACTTAAACGTATTCTACCGTTGATAAACTTGATGCCGGACAGCTTCATTCGTGTTGTTGGCAAGTTTGCTGCCAATTACGTGCTGTCTACATTCGTGGAAACGGAAATCCACGGGCAAGAAATTCTTACCGAAAGAGAAAACAAGCCTACAATATTTATCTCGAACCATCTAAGCAATGTTGACGGTGTTATACTGAACAGGCTGCTCAAGAACAACTCAGCAGCTTTTATGGCAGGGGTTAAGCTTGGGGAGAATTCCTTCACATCATTCTTCCTTAAGACAATAAATCACATTCCAATAACTCCGGGAAGTCCTGACAAAAGTGCAATCAAATCCGCTCTTAATTACTTGAAGGAGGGTGGTTCAATAGTTATATTCCCAGAAGGCACACGCAGCAGGACAAGCTCCTTGATAAATGCTAAAAAGGGCTTCATACTATTGGTAAAGCTGGCTGACGTGCCTGTAGTCCCCATCGCCCTTGAGGGAACTGAGATTGTTCTTCCCATAGATGATAGCGACATGGGAGGCGAGAAGCTCCACCGGTCAAAGGTTAAAGTAACCGTCGGAGAACCATTTACACTTCCTCCAAAGGCCGAATGTCCTGCAGATATAGACTGGGAGAAAATGTGCGCTGATTTTGCAATGAGAAAAATAGCAGAAATGCTTGAACCCAAATATCAAGGGGTATATAACGTTACTGGCGATGGTCAATAGGTATATTTGATATGTAGGTAAATAATTAAGGGGCAAACCTAAAATATTTTTAGGTTTGCCCCTTTTGATTATATAAACAGATTTACATTTGCCTGGTCAGCTTCTCCCAGATATGTAGCTACTCCTGCATATTCAACACCGTCAATAATCTCCTCCGGCTTTATACCCATAACATCCATAGACATTGTGCAGGCAATGAACTTCACACCCATATCCTGCGCACTGCTTATAAGCTCCGGCAGGCTGCTGACTCTCTTCTTTCTCATTATGTCCTTCATCATGGCTGTACCCATGCCGCCCATATTCATCTTCGAGAGGCTGAGCTTTTCAGCTCCCCTTGGCATCATCCATCCAAACATGCCTTCCATAAAGGATTTTCTTACCTTGATTTTCTGTGCTCTTCTCAATACGTTAAGACCCCAAAAGGTAAAAAACATTGTAACCTCGTCCCCCATGGCAGCAGCTCCATTTGCTATAATAAGGCCTGCCATGGCTTTATCCAAGTCTCCGCTGAACATTATCATTGTCTTACTGCTCATAACCTCACCTTATCCCTTCCTAATCACCGCTTTGATTGTTCCTTCTTCTTCGACCAGGCTTATCAGCTCGTTTCCGATTTTTTTACACCAGGCTTGTATGTCTTTTTTAAAACCGCTGTCTGTTACCTCTATAGTTATCAAATCTCCGCTGTTAGAAGCCTTAGCCACCTTGAAAAGCTCCACTACAGGACCTGGGCATTGCAGCCCTCTTGCATTAATGTATTTCTCCGCCATTTTATCTTCTCCCCCTTAATCTAGCTTATATGGATAGGCACAGGTTCCGCCTTCCAAAACCTTCATATTTGTAAAGCCAAGCTTCTTAAGCTTGAGGTATGCCATGAATGCTCTTTTGCCAACCTTGCATACCAGTATTATTGTTTCCTTGCTTTTATCCAGTTCCTCTATCCTTGCTTCAAGCTCATCCATGGGTATATTCTTTGAGCCGGGTATTGCAGCTATGAAGAACTCCGCTTCTTCTCTCACATCAACGACGTTGACGCTTCCATCCTCCAGCTTGCCTGACAGCTCCGCTGCCTTCACAATTTCTATTTTGCCTTTCAGTTTGTTGAGCATGACATTGGCTGAGAGTATGGTTGAGCTTATTGCCATTGAAAATGGAGGCGCATAAGCAAGGTCCAGCTTTGCCAGATCTTCAACCCTTGCTCCAAGGGTTATTGCTGTTGCGATTATATCTATGGGCTTATCTGCCGCACCTTCCCCTACAATCTGTGCTCCAAGCACCATATGCGTGTTTTTCTCTGCTATAAGCTTTGTAACTATCTGCTTATATCCCGGGAAATAATGTGCTCTGTCATTTGCAGGAACCAATATGGTTTCAATCTCAAAGCCTTCCTTTATTGCATCCCTTTCAGAAAGCCCGGTCTTTGCCGCACTCACCTCAAAAAGTCTTACGATTGTAGTCCCAAGAACTCCCTCCAGGCTTTCCTTCCGGGAATCCTCCTGGCTTTCCAATACTGCATTGTGTCCGGCAATTCTTCCTGTTTTGTTCGCAGTAGAACCCATTGGATACCATGCAGGCTTATCTGTAATCAGGTTTATATTTTCAGCACAGTCCCCTGCTGCATATATGTCTTTTATATTTGTCTCCATATAGCTGTTCACTTTGATAGCCTTGGTCACACCCAGCTCTATACCTGCTTCAGCAGCAATACCGGTATTAGGTCTTACTCCAATGGACAGTATTACCAGGTCGGCTTCAATATCCCCTGCGGTGGTTTTTACTGTAGTCACCTTACCGTCAACGCCTGCGAAACCTAAGACCTTTTGTCCTGTCAGTATTTTAACGCCCTTGCTTACCATATGGTTTTGCGCTATTAATGCAATCTCTTCGTCGAAAGGCGGGAGTATATGAGGCACAAGCTCCACAATTGTGACATCCATTCCCCTGTGCTTCAGATTTTCGGCAGCCTCAAGTCCTATGAAGCCTCCGCCTACTACCACTGCTTTCTTTGCTATGCCTGAGTCCAGCAGCTCCCTTATGGCAAATGCATCTGTAACACTTCTTAGGGTGAATATATTCCCCAGATTAACGTTCTCAATAGGCGGGACAATTGGTGATGCTCCTGTAGCAATAATAAGCTTATCATATGGGTATTCGATCCTATTTCCGCTTCTCAAATCCTCGACAACGACTTTCTTTTCAGTAGTATTTATACTCTTTACTTCATGCTCTATGAATATGTCAATATCCTGTTCCTTTTTGAAATCCTGCGGGGTCCTTACCAGCAGTTCCTGCTTTTCCTTGATGATTCCGCCAATGTAATATGGCAGTCCGCAGCCGGCATAGGATATATATCTTTCCTTTGTAAAAACCTTCACCTCGAAGTTTGGGTTATCCCTTTGGGCTTTTGAAGCAGCCTTTGTCCCCGCTGCAACCGCACCTATAACAACTAGTTTTTGTTTTTCCATATTGACCTCCAAATAATTAATCAAGCAATGCGTTAATGACCTTCTTCACATCTTCATTTACAACGCTGTAGGTTATCTCCAGCCCATTTCTCTCACCCTTTATAATGCCCTTTGCCCTTAATATGCTAAGATGCTGAGATACCGTTGACTGTGGAAGCTCAAGACATTCTTGCATGTGTGATACATTGCACTCCTTGTTCATAAGCCCTTTTATAATGCAAAGCCTTACGGGATGGGCAATAGCTTTTAATATCTCCGCCGTACCCTCATATTTTTTTGTATCCTCCATCGAATCATGTCTCACTCCTTATATCAATATATTATAATATTACGATATTGTGATATAGTTGTCAAGAAAATAAAAGAAAAAACGCCGGCTAACCAGCGTCCTTCTTTTATGCGAACAACGAACTATATAATAGCTTCAGTGTCAGAGCCAGTGCTATTGTCACAAATATTGGCTTGATTACCTTTGCTCCGTTCTTTATGGCAATTCTACTGCCTACACTTGCTCCCAGTATCATACAGAGAGCCATTGGTATTCCCACTAGGTAGAGTATTTTTCCATTTAATGCGAACATCACAAGTGATGTGATGTTGCTTACGAAGTTCAGGACTTTGCTATTTCCGGCCGCTATTGTAAAATCAAAGCCATACACACGGATAAAAAGAAATATCAGAAAGGAGCCTGTCCCAGGTCCAAAGAAGCCATCATAGAATCCGAGGCCAAAGGCGAATATACAGCCTTGGATGATGTTTTTCTTTGTGAGCTCAACAAAATTATCCTCACTGCCGAAGTCCTTCTTAACAATTGTATATATTGCAGTTGCAAATATGAGTACTAATATAATTATCTTAAGAAAACTCTGGTCCATTATCAGTGCGGCAAGCACACCCAGCACCGAGCCTACCAGTGTACACGGCACTGTATATCTCATAAGCGGAACAAATACCTTTTTTAAACGTGTAAAGGTAAATGCACTTGTGAAGGCTCCAAAGGAGCTTGCAAATTTGTTGGTGCCCAGCGCAAAATGAGGAGGCACCCCTGCTGCAATTATGGCTGGAAGGCTTATAAGGCCTCCTCCTCCGGCAATGGCATCTACAGTAGCCGCCGCAAAGCCTGCAAAGCATAAAAATACAACATTAGCCAGTGTAATTTCAAAGTCCATATATTATTTCTCCTGTATTCCTCATATGTATTAAAACGGGGGGGAATGGTAACCTCGCACCATTAGGCACTATTGACTAGCACCGCTCAAAAGTGGTGGTATGACCTGCTTCTTTCTGGATACTACTCCCGGAAGCATTATAGAGTTCTTGCCATGCTTTCCTTCAAAGGCCTTTGATATCAGTTCAGTATTGCTGCCAGTAAAGAGCAGTTCTGTCCTCTCATTTCTAATGTCCGTAAGCATGAATAGCACCATATCCAAGTCTCTGTCCTTATAAACCTTGTTCATGAATTCCAATATCCTATCCTTAACCTCCAGCAGCTCATTGGTGTCCATAGAATACACCTGACCGACTCCCAGCTCCAATTCTCCCATCTTAAACTGCTTGAAATCCTGATAAAAAAGCTCTTCTGCACTTTTCTCCATCAGGTTGGAGCCTGCTCTGAACATTGCAATTGCAAACTCCTCCATATCCAATCCCGCTATTGAAGCAAGACTTTCAGCGGCAGCCCTGTCCATATCCGTGCAGGTAGGCGACTTAAAGGCAAGGGTATCTGACAATATTGCTGAGCAAAGTAGTCCTGCTATCTGTCTGCTTATTTCTATATCGTTCTCCCTGTACATGTTACGGATTATTGTTGCAGTACAGCCTAAGGGCTGGTTTCGGAAATATACAGGCCCAATGGTCTCTATATCCCCTATTCTATGGTGGTCGATTATCTCTAGTATCTCAGCTTCATCAAGACCCTCCACAGCTTGGGAGCGCTCATTGTGATCTACGAGGATAACCTGTTTGCGCTGCGAATTTATAAGTGATGCTCTGGAGAGCATTCCAACCATATTGTTCACTTCATCTACAATAGGGAAGTTTCTGAATCTCTTCTTTACCATGATTTCTCTGATATCATCTACATAATCATTTATGTTGAAGGTCACCAGTTCCTCTGATTTCATGAACTGCCTTATAGGTATACTTTGGTTTATCAGCCTTGCAACTGTATAAGTGTCATGGGGAGAAATCACTATGGCGCATTTGTTCGCCTCACCCAGCTTCCTTATGGAGCCTGCCACCGGTATACCACCAGTAACAACAATGCATTGGGCTCCCATTTCAATGGCACAAAGCTGTGTCTCATACCTATTTCCCACAATGACAATATCCTTGGGGTGTAAATAACCTTCCATTACATCAGGGTTCATAGCACCAATCAGCACGTGCCCGTTATATATCGAGTCCTCTATGTCCCCAACCAGCATCTCGCCGTCAAGGACTTCAATAATATTCCTATACGGGGTCTTGGCTTGGGATAATATATCATTGTCGTATATATCCATGAAAGAATGTGCTATATCATCAACTGCTATAATCCCATCCAAGGTACTGTTGTTATGAGAAATAGGCAAAGTGGTTATGCCGCAATCCTTCATTATCTCCCACGCTTTTTTAAGGGATATTTCTGGGTTCACAAGATCTACTTTCCTGATATTTATATCCTTTACCTGCGTCCTTACGTTATCTATCAGCTGAGGCTCCTCAACCTTAAAGTAATTCAGAACAAAAAGCGTTTCGCTGTTTATCTCCCCTATTCTCTTGGAAAAATAAGCACTGCTGGAGGTCATTATATTTTTGAGGTTGGCATAGGCTATGGACGAACATATGGAATCGGTGTCCGGATTCTTATGTCCTATTACAGATATTTCTTTATTCACGCATGTTCCTCCTTAAGCATGGTCTCTACCTTTTCTGTACAGTAGTCAATAAAGCTGTCAAAATCCTCCCGTACGATAGTCCTGCTTTTTTCAATAATTTCGCTGCATTTTGATATATCAATCTGCGTATCGTGCTTAACCTGCATTTGAGTATTATACCTTTTGGCAAGGGAAACGCTGCTTAATTCCTGAAGCTCCATAAATTCTGTAAACTTGCTAAAGCAATCGGCAGCAGAGCCGTTTTTCAATCCAAAGTATTTGTCTATCCGAGCTGAGAGCTCCTTTATCAAATGTCTGTCAGTCAAACCCTTATGGAATATATTTACCAGTTCATTATCTGAGGCGGCAATATTCATTTCTATGCCCATTTCTATAAAATTATGAGCTTTCCAGAGTCCGAACTTATCAGGGATATTACAGGCAGAAACGACTTCCTTCTCTATTGCTACCGCCTTTTGGAAGCAGTAACCCTTATATCCGCTGCCATACTCCTCATCTCCATAGAAATCAAGGCCTTTGGGATTTACGGTATGAGTAACCACAGCCCTTGCAAAATCAAGGTACTCTTCTGAGTGATCACTGAAATGCTTATATAACCCCCACCCTACATTATGAGTTTGATCATAGGTCAGACAGCACTTTATCACAGTATCAGGAAAAACAGAACCCAAAACAGTCATATTGTTCACGTAACCCAATACTCTTCTGCTGAACCAAATGTGTGTTATTGGAAACATGGCCTCACATCCGATACAATAATATTATAATGTACGTCTCTTTTTTCAACTTATACAGATAATTTTACTATATTATCCTTTAAAAATCAAAAACCCAACAGTATTTTTTATACAGTTGGGTTTCTTTCATCTACTTACTTAGGATATCAGCAAGCTCCAAACCGCTGTTTCTCTCCATAACCGTCCTTATTGACCACTCATTCTGGAACAGCAGCACCGGATTATCATACTGGTCACTTGCTATAAGTGTATCAGAAGTAATTCTTACGGTTCTCGGATTGAACCTGGCAGACTTCACCCATCTGATATATTTAAAGGCCAGATGATCAATACTTATATCCACACCATATTCATGCTTTAACCTGTATTCCAATACCTCCAGCTGAAGTACTCCCACCACTCCTATAATAAATTCCTGGGCGATGGAGTCCTTCTGCTGAAATATCTGAATTGCACCTTCCTCAGAAATCTGATCTATGCCCTTCATAAACTGTTTTCTTTTCAAGGAATTCTTGGTATAAACCCTTGCAAAATGCTCCGGTGCAAATATCGGTATCCCTTCAAACTTAAAGGTGCTTCCTTCACATAAGGTATCACCGATTTTGAATATTCCCGGATCAAATACTCCAATTATATCCCCTGCATAAGCCTCTTCAACTATTTCCCTGTCCTGAGCCAGAAATTGCTGAGGCTGTGAAAGCTTTATAACCTTACCGGCCTGTACATGGTTAACTTCCATACCCTTAGTGAATTTGCCGGAGCAGATTCTCAAAAATGCAATCCTATCCCTATGCGTGGGGTTCATATTTGCCTGTATTTTAAATATAAAGCCGGAGAACTTGTCGTTATCCGCATTTATCTCACCAATATCAGCATTTCTTGATAGGGGCGGTGTTGTCAATCCTAGAAACTCTTCCAAAAATACCTGCACCCCGAAATTAGTCATTGCACTGCCAAAAAATACAGGTGTCAGTTCACCCTTCAGAACTTTCCTTTCGGTGAACTCATCCCCTGCCATATCAAGGAGCATTATATCCTCTATGAGCTTATTATGCGCATCCTCTCCCAGCAGGTCCAAAAATACCGGATCATCTACATCCTTTTTAGAGGATACTACCGCGCTTTGTCCATGGTCCCCGCTGTCAAACAGCTCTATCTGAGACAGCTTTCTATTATAGATGCCCAAGAAGCTCCCGCCTACCCTTATAGGCCAATTCATAGGATAGGACTCAATTCCAAGGACCTTTTCAATTTCTTCCACCAATTCAAAGGGTTCTTTACCTGCCCTATCCATCTTATTAATAAAGGTGAAAATGGGTATACCCCTCATTTTGCATACATGGAACAGCTTCTTGGTCTGTTCCTCAACACCCTTGGCAGAGTCAATTATCATTACTGCACTGTCTGCTGCCATAAGGGTTCTATAGGTGTCTTCACTGAAATCCTGATGACCAGGGGTATCAAGTATGTTGATGCAATAATCATTGTACTCAAACTGCATTACACTTGAGGTAACCGAAATACCTCTCTGCTTCTCTATTTCCATCCAGTCGGAGACTGCATGCTTTTGTGCTTTCCTTGCTTTTACAGAACCAGCAAGTCGAATAGCACCTCCGTAAAGCAGAAGCTTCTCCGTGAGAGTTGTCTTTCCCGCGTCAGGGTGCGATATAATGGCAAAGGTTCTTCGCCTTTGTATTTCTTTCAAAACTTCCTTCTGTACAACCGACATTTAATTACCCCTTTTTTATATATTTCGCGAAATACACTTTAGATTATTATTCAAATTTCGCGTAAATGTTTCCTTGACTGTTATTGAATTCGCACTATACCCAATACGTATACTTTTGTGCGTTCAATATATATTATATAAACCTACTAAATTCTACACGAAAAAAAGACTATGTGTCAATTTATATTGTGCAACATTCCTACTTAGCTATGCAGATTTTGTTTCTTCCAGTCCTCTTAGCCTCATATAGTGCCTCATCTGCCCTCTTGACTACTACATCAATATTCTCAGACTTATCTATCAGGGTGCAGCTTACAACACCGAAGGAGCATGTAAGGGAAACACTATTTCCCTGATATACCACCGGGGTTTCGGCAATACTGCGCCTTATATCCTCCAACCTAAGGTTTATTCCTTCCATATCCTTGGTATTCCTTAAAATAATAGCGAATTCTTCTCCTCCGTAACGGCATACCAAATCATCTTTGCGCAGCTTATTTCTAATAAGACCTGAAACCTGCTGCAGCACCATGTCACCGCATAAATGTCCGTAACTATCATTGACTTTTTTGAAGAAATCCAGATCAAGTATAACCAATACAAAAGGAAGGCTGAACTTTCTATAGTTCTCCATGCAATTATGTATTTCTTTGTTGAAAAACATTCTGTTGTAGAGTCCGGTCAGCCCATCAACCAGTGCCATTTCCTCCAGTCTCGAATAAAGTCTGGCATTCTCCAAGGATAGTCTAATGGCAATCGCCAAGGTATTAAGATATTTTTTAATATCCGGCTGAAAGTAATTTTCCTTAGTGTGCTCAAGATAAATTATGCCCAGCAGCCCCTCTTTTCCTGCAAGAGGAACAGCCACTGCTGATTTTGTTTCACCCAATATATCAAAGCGCTCCTTTAATTCGGATTGACTAAGTATGAATGTTTCCGTTTGGTCTCCATACTTCTGCGCCAATATTTCTCCTACTGCCTCCATTTTTATCAGCACCTGCCTTGGAAGACTGCTGGCTTCAATACTATACCTGCCATCTTTACAAGAGAATATAGTACTGCTGCTAGCTCCAAGCACACCTATAAGCATATCGTTTATAATCGAAAATAGATTTTTATAATCGGTGACCATATTGATATATTCAAAAATATTAATTATAGTGCTAAGCTCATTAACCCTATGCTCATATTTTACGTTCAGCGCGGAAATTTCCTGCAGGCTGTTTTCAACGCATAGCTGGTAGCTATTTAGCTTATCACTCATAGATTTTAATAAATCACACTTCTCAACATCATTATACTGACAGTTCAATACTACACCCCCGAAAATAATAATTATAGTTTTAAAAATGCATCACTGTTTAATAATACTATTGTTTCACCCTTGCTACAATAATTAAATAAATAAAATTTGCCATTTCTGTTGTGCCCCCGGCTTATATTCTTATATGATAAAAAGCATGCCGAGCAACACAAAATTGTATTGATAAGCATGCCATTAAATCTTTATCCATATCAGTAAATCGGAGTGCAGTAATCCATATATTTAGGATTTTCACCTGCGGTGATTTCGAAAAACATTTTCTTCAGCTTTTTACAAACCTCACCCTGCTTTCCTGTGCCTATTATCCTCCTATCAACTTCAACTATTGATAGCACCTCCATAGCCGTACCGCTAAAAAAAGCCTCCTGTGCAGAATAAAGCTCAGTTCTTGAAATGCTTCTCTCCACTACCTCCATATTCAGCTCTTCTCTCGCAAGAGTCATGACGGTTTCTCTCGTTATTCCTTCAAGTATATTGTCTGAAGGAGGAGGGGTTATAAGCTTTCCTTTTTTTATCATGAATATATTTTCCCCAGGGCCTTCACATACATTACCGCTGTCTGTCAGGAAGATTGCCTCATCATAACCATTCCTCAGCACTTCAAGAGATGCCAATGCCGAGTTCAGATATGCTGCTGTTGCTTTAGTCCTTGGAGGCAGCATATTATCTCTTATTCTTTGCCAGGATGTAAACGAAACTCGAGCCTCTTCCTTCCCTGAGAAATTCCCCATAGGCTGACAATAAATCAGCAGTCTGTTATCCTCATCCAGCAAGGTAGGGTTTAAACCTTCACCGCCTTTATATGCCAGCGGCCTAATATACACTGTGGTCTTAAATTCATTTTTACGCAGAAGCTCGATAGTATAGTCGCAAAGCTCTGATACTGTATATGGAATATCTATATATAAGGCTTTGCACGATTGCAGCAGTCTTTCATAATGCTCCTTCATTCTAAAAGCGTAAAGCTGCTGGCTTCCTTCATTCCAATATGCCCTTATCCCTTCAAAGCAGCCAAGCCCATAGTTCACCAGCTTGCTTCTTATGCTTATACTGACTTCTCTTTCATCAACAATTTTCCCATTGTAGAAAACGTAGGATTCATTCATATTTTTACCTCCTATTTAAAATCACATATCACCGATGCACTCACTTATAGGTTCACCTGCAGGTACCATTGGAAGTACCAGGTCATCCGGATGTATCATGCACTCTATGAATACTGGCTCGTTCATCTCTAAAGCCTCTTTGAAAACCTTTTCAGCATCCTCATTTTCAGTAATCCTCATGGATTTTATCCCGAAAGCCTCCGCAAGCTTCATAAAGTCTACCTCATCTCCAAGGGTTGTTTGTGAATACCTTTCATTAAAGAATATCTTTTGCCACTGACGTACCATTCCAAGAGATTTATTGTTTAAAAGCACCTGTATAATAGGAAGCTTATATTTTGAAATGGTGGAAAGCTCTGCAAGATTCATCTTAAAGCTTCCATCTCCGGCTATATTAATAACTCTATAGTCAGGTCTTCCCACCGCTGCTCCTATCGCTGCACCTAATCCATACCCCATGGTGCCGAGCCCTCCCGATGAGATGAATGTCCTTGGATTGGTAAATGGGTAGTATTGCGCCGTCCACATCTGATTTTGACCTACTTCTGTGGTTATAATGCAATCCCCGGCCGTAAGGTCATAAAGCTTGTTTAGCAAGTATTGGGGATTTAGCGGGCCGCTGCTTTTATAGCTTGTGGCATAGGTTTCTTTCCAGCTTTGTATCTGTTTGTTCCAAGCCCCCTGCTTCTTTTCACCTACCTTCTTTATTAAATGCTCCAATATCTTAAAAACATCGCAGCAAAGAGGGATTTTAATATCTACATTCTTTCCGAATTCTCCCGGATCTATGTCTATTTGAATTATATGAGCGTAAGGTGCAAATCCGTCAGCCTTGCAGGTTGTCCTGTCACTAAATCGTGCTCCTACCGCAATGAGAAGGTCACAGTTGCTTATGGCAAGATTTGAGCATCGTGATCCATGCATACCCACCAAGCCCATATAATAAGGATGAGTTCCGGGGAATACTCCAGTGCCCATTAAGGAGCAGGCTACCGGGGCTTTAATCTTCTCTGCGAACTCCAGCAGCTCACCGCAGGAATCCGAAATCTTGACACCGCCTCCGGCATATATAACGGGTCTTTTGCTGCTGTTAATCAATTCGACTGCCTTATCCAAGTAAATATTCATTTCCTCAGACATATCCGACAGACTAACCGTTTTGTAGCTCGTATCTATCAATGCTTTCTGGTATTCTATTTCTTTCATCTGTATATCCTTTGGAATATCAATAAGCACCGGCCCCGGACGTCCTGACCTTGCTATTTCAAAGGCTTCTCGGACAATCTCCGGCAGCGTCTTAGGATCTTTAATTATATAGTTCTTTTTGGTTATTGGCTTCGTAATACTTGTAATATCAAGCTCCTGAAAGGAATCCTTTCCCAGCAGCGATGTCGCCACCTGCCCTGTGATAACCACCATAGGCACTGAATCCCTATATGCAGTAGCTATTCCAGTTACTGTATTTGAAGCACCCGGACCCGAGGTTACCAGCACAACTCCAACCTTTCCCGTTGCTCTTGCATAGCCATCTGCTGCATGGGTTGCCCCCTGCTCGTGTGCAGTCAATATATGAGTTATATCATTCCTATAATATAGCGCGTCATATATATTAATTACTGTCCCCCCGGGAAACCCGAATATCGTATCAACTTCCTGTTCCCGCAAACATTCTATCAGAACCTCTGCAACTTTCAACCGCATATAATCACCTCCTTATTAGGTCTTTACACTTTCTGCAACCAAGCTTCCCATTTTTTCGGTTCCGACAGACGTCATCCCGGGCTGCATTATATCAACTGTTCTATAGCCATTGTCCAATACACTGTTCACAGCCTTAACGACCAAATCAGCTTCATTTTCCATATTAAACCCATATCGCAGCATCATACTAACACTTAGTATGGCAGCCAGAGGATTCGCCATGTCCTTCCCTGCAATATCAGGTGCTGAACCATGTATAGGCTCAAATATCCCAGCCCCGGATTCCCCCATGCTTGCCGAAGGCAGCATCCCAAGGGAGCCGGTAAGCATCGATGCCTCATCGCTTAATATATCACCGAATAGATTCTCTGTGAGTATCACATCAAATTGTCCCGGATTCCTGACAAGCTGCATTGCTGCATTGTCTACATACATATAAGTCACTTCCACATCCGTATAATCCTTTGAAACCGTCCCTGTCACTTCACGCCAGAGCCTTGAGCTTTCAAGGACATTTGCCTTATCGATAATTGCAACCTTGCTTTTTCTCTTCCTGGCAATGGAAAAAGCTTTTCTTGTGATCCTTTCAATTTCATAGGAGGTATACACCATCATATCCCATGCTGTTATGCCATCCTTGGACACTACCCTTTTCTTCTCGCCAAAGTATGCTCCTCCTGTAAGCTCACGCACAACCATAATATCGATTCCACCTGCCAGAACCTCTTCTTTCAGAGTAGAAGCGGACTTAAGCTGCGGAAAAAGCACCGCCGGTCTTAGGTTTGCAAATGTATCAAGTGCCTTTCTTATACCCAGGAGCCCTGCTTCAGGCCTTAGATGACCCGGCAGACTATCCCACTTCGTTCCCCCCACAGCCCCCAAAAGCACCGCATCGCTTTTTCTGCAAATTTCTATTGTCTCATCAGGAAGCGGAACTCCAGTTACATCTATTGCCCTGCCTCCCAGCAATGCCTCATGATATTCAAAGCTGCATTTGCACCTTTCTGACACTGCAGCAAGTACCTTTACGGCTTCTTTTATTACTTCAGGGCCAATTCCATCTCCAGGTATCAACGCTATTCTCATTGGCCATCCACCCTTCCTTTTACGTAGTTGATCAAACCCCCTGCATTCATAATATCCTGCATGAATTCCGGGAAGGATTCAGCCTGATAGGTGCATCCTTTAGTAAGGTTCTTTATCATTCCACTTTTAAAGTCCACTTCAACTTTATCTCCATTTTCAATATCCCTTGCAGCTTCGGCGCTTTCCAGTATTGGAAGCCCAATATTTACTGCATTTCTATAGAAAATTCTTGCAAAGGTCTCAGCAATGATGCACTTAATACCGGAAAGCTTTATAACCAGAGGTGCATGTTCCCTGGAAGAACCACTGCCAAAATTCTTGCCGGCTACTATAAGGTCTCCGGGTTTTACCTGCTTCACAAACTCCCCGTCTATGTCCTCCATACAATGGGATACAAGCTCTGCCCTATCGCTGATGTTCAAATACCTTGCGGGGATTATTACATCAGTATCCACATTATCTCCATACTTGAATACTCTGCCGTTTATCATCTCACTACCTCCTCCGGAGAAGAGATTTTACCTGTAACTGCTGAAGCTGCTGCAACTGCGGGACTTGACAGGTATACCTCGCTTTCCGGATGACCCATTCTGCCTACAAAATTCCTGTTAGTTGTAGCCAATGCCCTTTCACCCTTTGCCAGAATCCCCATATGTCCACCAAGGCAAGGTCCGCAGGTCGGAGTGCTTACAATAGCACCGGCTTCAATAAACACCTCCAGGAGTCCCTCTCTCATTGCCTGAAGATATATCTTCTGGGTTGCGGGAAAAACAATGGTTCTTACGCGGGGGTTTACCTTTTTACCCTTTAAAACTCTTGCCGCCATTCTGAGATCCTCTATTCTTCCATTAGTACATGAGCCTATTACAACCTGGTCAATTAATACTTCCCCTACATCATCTATAGTTCGTGTATTCTCCGGCAAATGCGGGAAAGCAACTGTAGGTCTTATTCCCCCCAGGTCTATTTCTATCACTCTGCTGTATTCCGCATCCTTATCAGCCTCATATATTACCGGAAGTCTTTTTGAATGCGCTGACACATACTCCAGGGTTTTGCCATCCACGGGGAAAATTCCATTTTTCGCACCTGCTTCTATAGCCATGTTTGCTATGGTAAAACGGTCATCCACAGATAGATTTGAAAGTCCCTCTCCGCAGTACTCCATTGACTGATACAGCGATCCGTCAACACCTATCATGCCTATGATATGGAGTATTACATCCTTTCCGCATACCCAATCCCCCATTTTACCTGAAACAACAAACTTTATTGCCTCAGGAACCTTGAACCAGGCTTCTCCAGTTGCCATTCCAACGGCCATATCTGTGCTCCCGATTCCGGTGGAAAAAGCACCAAGAGCTCCATAGGTACAAGTATGGGAGTCAGCTCCTATTATTACATCTCCCGGCACAGCCAAGCCCTTTTCGGGAATCAATGCATGCTCTATTCCCATCTGGCCTATCTCAAAATAATTTTCTATGCTCATTTCCCTTGCAAATTCCCTGACTATCTTGCACTGCTCGGCAGATTTAATATCCTTGTTTGGAGTGAAGTGGTCGGGAACTATGGCAATCTTGCTTTTATCGAAAACTTTATTTGCACCTATACTCCTGAATTCGTCTATTGCAACAGGAGCAGTCACATCATTTCCAAGTACCAGGTCAAGTTTGGCCTTTATAATCTGACCTGCGTATACTTTATCCAATCCGGCATGTGCCGCCAGAATCTTTTGAGTCATAGTCATACCCATGGATCTGTGCCTCCTTTCTCTTCCATTCCCCGAGGAAGTACTCTATGGAGTCAACCAGCGCGAAACAGCTTGCTTCGATTATATTTTCAGATACCCCTACTGTACCCCATACCTCCAGACCATTTGTGGATTCAATATGAACTCTTACTCTTGCGGCTGTTGCCTGAGATGTATCAAGCACACGGACCTTGTAATCCATAAGTCTCATTTTTTTAAGCTGAGGGTAGAAAAGCTCCAATGCCCTTCTTAATGCCTTGTCTATGGCATTTACCGGCCCATCACCTTCAGCTGTAGTAATCTCTTCAGTACCTCCGACTTCTACCTTTATTACCGCCGTTGCACTTTTTTGAGACACCCTCTTGTTATCACACCAGACCTTAAAGTCCATAACCTTAAAAAACTCATTCCCCTGACCTAAAGATCTTTTTACCATTAGTTCAAATGAACTTTCAGCACCCTCGAACTGGTAGCCTTCATGCTCAAGCCTTTTAAGCTTTTCCATAATCTGCTTCACCTGGTCTGAATCCTTTAAAAGCGTTGGAGCATACTCCTGAATTTTTTTAAGTATGGTGCTTCTGCCAGATACCTCGGACATTAATAACCTTCTTTTATTACCGATAAGCTCCGGCTTTACATGTTCATATGAAGTTGCATCCTTCAAAACGGCATCTATATGCATACCTCCCTTATGGGCAAAGGCATTGTTTCCGACATAAGGTTCATATTCGTTGTGCCCTTTGTTCGCAACCTCGCTGATGTATCTAGACAGAGCGGTAAGACCCGCCATGCTTTGTTCAGAAACCATATTATATTGAGCCTTTATCTGAAGACTTGGAATCACTGTACATAAGTTTGCATTGCCGCAGCGCTCGCCATACCCGTTAATTGTACCCTGCACCTGTACCGCGCCGTTCAATACCGCCATTACGCTGTTTGCAGCTGCCATACCGCAATCATTATGACTATGGATTCCAATGGGAGTTTTTAAGCCTTTATAGACTTTTTTCACTATGCTTCCTATTTCATCTGGGAAAGAGCCTCCATTAGTATCACATAGCACCAGCCAGTCAGCTCCAGCCTCCTGAGCTGCCCTCAGTGTGTTCAGAGCGTATTCCGGGTTTGCCTTATAGCCATCAAAGAAGTGCTCTGCATCAAAAACCACTTCTTTTCCCTTAGCTTTCATGAAGCCTATAGTATCGCTGATCATCCTCAGGTTTTCCTCAAGGGTAGTTCTTATAATGCTTGCTACATGGAAATCCCAGCTTTTCCCGAAAAGTGTTACTACAGGAGTCTCTGCCGCTAAAAGAGAAAGTACATTACTATCCTCATGTGCCTTTATATCTGCTCTTCTGGTACTGCCAAATGCAGCTAGCTTTGAATTTTTAAGCCGTAATTTTTTAACCCTGTTGAAATATTCCATATCCTTTGGATTTGATCCGGGGTTACCTGCCTCTATATAATTAACCCCAAATTCGTCCAGTTTTCTTGTTATTTTCAGCTTGTCATCAACGGTGAAGGATATGCCCTCTCCCTGTGCCCCATCCCGCAATGTAGAATCATAGGCTTTTAAGTATTTCAAATTCCCAATAGCCGTCATCTCCTTCACCGAAAAAATTATAGGTCTTTGCTGTTGTGATATCATTCTCCTCGCTTAAGGTCTGATCCTCAAGCCTGAATACCATGTGGTTTACTGCACTCACGTAAGCCTTTGCGCTGGCTTCAATTATATCTGTGCTAACTCCATAACCAACAAATTTCCTATTATCCCTTGAAATCTTCACTGTAACCTCCCCAAGCGCATCCTTTCCTCCGGTGGCAGCCTTTATAAAATAGTCCTCAAGCTTTATACTCATCCCTATTGCCCTGTCAATTGCCTTAAAGGTCGCATCAACCGGTCCGTCTCCACAGGCTGCCTCTTCCAAAACCTTGTCCTCGAAGCTGATTTTTACTGTTGAGGTTGATGTAATGCCGCTGCCGCTTGATATCTGAAAGTATTCCAGTCTATAGGTTTCTTTTACCTTCTTTGACTCCTGAGTGACTAGAGCCTCAATATCCCTATCCATTATAAATTTCTTCTTATCAGTTAAATCCTTAAACCTTTCAAACGCCATATTAACATCCTCCTTCTCCAGATTTATAAATCCCAATTCTTTAAGCTTTTCCTCAAATGCGTGTCTTCCTGAATGTTTCCCCAATACCATCTTGCTCTGGTTAAGTCCCACCGACTCAGGGGTCATTATCTCGTAGGTCTCCCTGTTTGCCATCATTCCATGCTGGTGTATTCCTGATTCATGTGCAAATGCATTTGCTCCTACAATCGCCTTATTCGGCGGCATCAGCACCCCTGTGGCAAAGCTTATCAAGGAGCTGGTTCTGTAAATATTTTCAGTGGTTATCCTTGTGTTGGTACTGTAGTAATCCTTCCTGGTTCTAAGTGCCATTACGACCTCCTCCAGCGCTGCGTTTCCAGCCCGCTCACCCAGACCATTCACTGTGCACTCCACTTGACGGGCACCGTTTTCTATTGCTGACAGCGAGTTCGCAACAGCCATTCCCAGGTCATTGTGGCAGTGTACGCTGATTATAGCCTTGTCAATATTGCTTACATTGTTTCTGATATTACGTATAAGTCCGCCGATTTCACCGGGTGTCAAGTAGCCTACTGTATCCGGGATATTCACCACCCTTGCACCTGCATTGATTACTGCTTCCAATATCCGGTAAAGAAACTCCTCATCCGTCCTTGTTGCATCCTCCGGGGAAAACTCTACTTCAGGGCAAAGCTTCCTGGCATAGGCCACCGCTTCAACTGCTTTTTCCAGCACCTCAGACCTTTCCATTTTTAGCTTGTATTTCAAGTGTATATCCGAGGTTGCTATGAAAGTATGGATTCTCGGCTGCCCCGCATATTGAAGAGCTTCCCAGACTCGGTCGATATCCGGCTTAACAGTCCTGGCCAAAGCGGCAACGGTGGAATTTCTGATATGCTTTGCTATAGCCTTTACCCCTTCAAAGTCGCCATTTGAAGCTACAGGAAAGCCTGCCTCGATAATATCAACTCCGAGCTGTTCCAGCTGCTTTGCAATTTGCAGCTTTTCATTGGTGTTGAGGCTTATACCGGGGGATTGCTCCCCATCTCTCAATGTAGTATCGAAGATGTATATCCTTTTCGACATTTTAATGACCCCCCACACGGTTTTATTTATTATCAATCCATGACATCATCTTCCTTAGCTCCTTACCTACCTGTTCCAGCGGCTGTTCCTGTTCCCTTTTCCTAATGGCATTGAAGGAAGGCCTGTTTGCCTGATTCTCAAGTATCCATTCTTTAGCGAAGGTGCCATCCTGTATTTCAGATAAAATGTTCTTCATTTCCTTGCGTGTTTCTTGGGTTATTATTCTTTTTCCAGTGGAATAATCACCATATTCGGCAGTGTCGCTTATTGAGTATCTCATGTAGCTTAAGCCCCCCTGGTTTATCAGGTCCACAATAAGCTTCATCTCATGCAGGCACTCGAAGTATGCGCTTTCCGGCTGATAACCCGCCTCGACTAAAGTCTCAAAGCCAGCCTTCATGAGTTCGGTTACGCCCCCGCAAAGTACTGCCTGTTCACCAAAGAGGTCAGTTTCTGTTTCCTCCTTGAAGGTAGTCTCCAGCACCCCTGCCCTGGTACCTCCAATACCCTTTGCATATGCCAGGGAATGGGCTTTTGCATTGCCTGAAGGGTCCTGATATACTGCTATGAGACACGGCACTCCTCTTCCTTCCTTGAACTGGCTTCTTACTGTATGCCCGGGCCCTTTTGGAGCCACCATGAATACATCAACATTTGCCGGAGGCACTATCTGACCATAATGGATGTTGAAGCCATGGGCAAATATCAAGGACTTTCCTTCAGTCAGATAAGGCTCTACCGAATCTTTATAGAGCTTTGCCTGCTTTTCATCCGGTACCAGTATCATAACAAAATCAGCTTTTTTAACTGCCTCTGCTGCCTCAAGTACTTCTAAGCCTGCCTTCTCTGCACTTTCCCAGGACTTGCTCCCTTTATATAATCCGACACATACATCCACTCCGCTTTCCTTAAGGTTCAATGCATGAGCGTGACCCTGGCTGCCATAACCCACAACTGCAACCTTTTTTCCTTTAAATGCCTCCAGATCAGCGTCCTTTTCGTAATACATTTTTGCATTTGACATTTTTCATTCCTCCAAATTCTTTAATTTCTTTAAATTTTTATAAAATAAAAAAAGACTTTCCTCCCCAATACTGGGGCAAAAAGTCTTTCGCGGTACCACCCAATTTTATTCTCATTTTCGTAACGGCTATGCCGGCGAGGTTTACTATTATTTCAACCTGCAACTCAAGGATGAGATTTTCAACAAATTCATCCTATGGATTCGCACCAACCTCCACTCTCTGAATGAATAAAATCTGTCTACTTTTTCCTGTCATCGTTTTTATTGATATTAAGTTTTCTATAATTCGTATTAGGCTTATAATTAGGCCTGATATAATTAGTGTGCTTATAATCAGCTGCACGACAATTAGAGTTATTCCTATAGTAATGGATAGCACCAAGCCACATATTAGTAGGCCTAGGACTGCCAAAAGGATAACCCTGTTTATTATGTATGAAATTGTGTTTATAACGGATATTTTGTTTTTGTTCATTGTTATCATAATCACAACTTCCTTTCTCTTAGCACACGTATGCTTCAAAGTATTTAAAAAAGATAATATCAACTTCAGAGATATAAGTCAACACTTATTTTACTTTTTTTACCCACATTCAGCTCAGAACATATTTGTCCACCCTCGTATAACCTTGTATTTGCAAGGCTTTAGACAAAATAAAAATTTTCTAAATCTTTTTAATATTGAAGCAGTCAAATGCTTGTACTATATTTGTTTTAAACTTTTTTGAAAGTAAATACTATATATGATATATTTGATATATAATATCCTATATAATCCGTAGAAATGGTTTACAATTAGTAATCGGATTTCTGCGAGAAGTGTAATTGCAATATAATCAAATAGAATATCTTTAATGAGCTATATATAAGTTTGGAGGTTTGACAGATGAATCACTTTATCGACTATCTTGACATAAGCAAGGAAGTACTTGATGGACTTCGATATTACAAACCCATTGTTGCCCTTGAATCAACTATAATTTCCCACGGAATGCCGCATCCCGAGAATATTGATACCGCCCTGTCCTTGGAAAAGATTATCCGTGATAATGGTGCTATACCAGCTACCATGGGGATTATCAACGGCCGTATAAAAGTAGGACTTAATCGCGAAGAAATGGAGTTCCTGGCATCTTCAAAGGATATTATAAAAACCAGCAGACGTGATATACCTTTTGTTGTAGGAATGGGACTTTCAGGGGGCACAACAGTTTCTGCAACTATGATCTTTGCTCAATATACTGGCATACGTGTCTTTGCTACAGGAGGGATGGGTGGAGTTCACCGGGGTGCAGATAAAAGCTTTGACATATCTGCAGACCTTACAGAACTATCATATACAAATGTTGCTGTAGTTTGCGCCGGTGTAAAAGCAATACTCGACATAGGGCTCACACTTGAACAGCTTGAGACTCTGGGTGTTCCTGTTATAGGCTATGGTACTGATGATTTCCCCGCCTTCTATACAAGAAAGAGCGGCTTTAAGGTTCCCATGAGGGTAGATAATGCACAGGATTGTGCAAAAATACTTAAGTCCAAATGGGATTTAAATCTGGATGGTGGAGTGATAATAGCCAACCCAATCCCTCAGCAGTACGAAGCACAGCGTGAAGACATAGATAAAGCAATAGAGTTGGCTTTGTTTGAAGCAGAGAAAAACGGAATCAAGGGGAAAGAAGTCACTCCATATCTTCTCAATAAGGTCAAGGATATAACTTCCGGAAAAAGCCTTGAGGCAAATATGGCTTTGGTTAAGAACAATGCTTTAATTGCAGCGCAGATAGCGGTTGAATACAGCAAGCTGGAAACTGAATAAGTATAAGCTAATAAAAATGGTATGTGTCAAAGCTTTAAGCCTTGATACATACCATTAATTTTTATTCTTCAAAAAGCTTCTTCAGCCCTTCACTGTATGGCTTATTTATTACACCTTTCTCTGTTATTATGGCAGTTATAAACTCATTCGGAGTTACATCAAAAGCCGGATTGAAGGTCTTGACCCCTTCAGGAGCCGTCCTCCTGCCCATACCACAGGTGATTTCGTCAGCCTGTCTTTCCTCAATTGGAATTTCTTTACCGCTGGGGGTATCCATATCAATGGTCGAGGTAGGACCAGCTATATAAAAGGGTATATTATGCGCCCTAGCAAGCACTGCCAACCCATATGTGCCTATTTTGTTAGCAGTATCACCGTTGGCTGCAACCCTGTCACATCCCACAATCACCGCGTCAATTAGGCCCTTTGACATTACTACAGCTGCCATGTTGTCGCAAATAAGCGTAACATCTACGTCAGCCTGCAGCAGTTCCCAGGTCGTAAGCCTTGCGCCTTGCAGCAAAGGTCTTGTCTCATCTGCAAATACCTTTATATCCCAGCCCTTTTCCTTAGCCAGATATATTGGTGCCAATGCCGTTCCAAACATTGCTGTAGCTAGGCCTCCTGCATTGCAGTGGGTCAGAAGGGTCATGCCGTCATGGAAAAGGGTCAGTGCATTCTCTCCTATTGCTCTGCACATGCTTTCATCCTCGTCCCTTATTGCCTCAGCCTCGTTTATAAGGATATCCTTCAACTCCGAAACAGTCCTGTCCTGGTTTGCCCAAGCTATTTTCTCCATCCTTCTAAGTGCCCAGAAAAGGTTCACTGCTGTAGGCCTAGAGGTAGCCAAATACGCGGAATTCTTTTTTAATGAAGCCAGGAATTCCTCAGAGTTATTGGCTTCATAATCTCTCATTGCTACACAAAGCCCATAAGCGGCAGCGATTCCAATCGCTGGTGCACCCCTTACCTTCAAGTGGAATATGGCGTCCCATACATCCTCCACCTTTTCAAGCTTTATAAATTCAGTTACACCGGGCAGCTTAGTCTGATCCAGTATAACCAGCTCATTATCCACCCATTTAACAGACCGTAGTGCTTCCATGACTTTCTTCATGTTTTACCTCCAATTTGTTTAGAGCATTCAAATACATTATAAGTAATAAACAATATTATTTCAATTGCTTCTCCCCAATACCCTCCCCCATCAGCTCAGCATACATCTGCCTTAGATTAGACCGGTGGAAATCAACTTGGTACGGATCCTTAATGTTCACGCCGTTTACATCCTTAAAGCAATCTTCCAGCTTAATTTTTTTCCTTACCTCTGCCATACCGCCGCCTGCTTCAATCACGCTGTTCACTTTATTTTCTATGACCCGCATGTATGACAACGGCCTTTTCACCGTATAGTCGGCATTCAATATATTGCCATGTCCTGGTATTATAATCTCATATTTCTCCTTTTTAATTCTTTCCAAGGTATTGATATAGGCCTTTGGTGAATCATTAAGCATCATGCATGGAATAAAGTTAGTATACAGGACGTCTCCGGCTACCAATATATTCTCATTAACCAGTTCGATACTTATATGTCCTGCTTTCATTGCAGCATGACCGGGAGTAACCAGAACCCTGAATACCTTATCACCCATTCTAATTATTTGTCCGTCGGTCGTCACATCAGGACCATAGAACCTGACGCTCCCCTTCGGCTCGCTGTCAATAAACCTTGCGGTATTTGATACATGATCCAAATCATAATGGGTATTGATAACGTTCCTTACATGAAGTTGCTTTTCCTCAAGCATCCTTTTAAGCCTGTTTGCACCCCTTTTAATATCGCCATCAATTGGCAAAGTACCAGTATCGATGATAGTCGCATCCTTGCCTGAAATTATAAGCGTCATGTTTTCAGATGCTTCTCCACTAAAGACATGAATATCCTCTTTAATTTGAGCGTATCCGTTTTTTCTTAATAGAAACAGAGGCTTCTTAGTATCGTTTTCGCATACTGACCATACTGATCCCGAAATAATAAATACAGTAAAAATAATTGCCAATGTGACTGACACAGGTTTTCTCATTAACAACCCTCCTCAAACAAATAAAAACAACTAAGCTTCCAAATCCAATACTTGCATTCATGAATATATACGACTTTATGAGGCACTCAAGCTGCTGATTCTATATTTTACCATTCCCTTTACCGATCTTCAACTTTTATGCAGCGGAATTAGGCGTTATCTACTTGCCTGAAGTAGAAATAAAGTTGTTAAATTTTTATTGTTAGTATGCTAAAATTTGAATGTATGATTTATATCAGAGTATATTTTTGAGGTGGAAAACAATGAATGAGTATATAGTGGTTGCAGGTGGAATTAATGTGGATATCAAGGGCAAAGCCTTTGATGGAATGGATATAGGCAGCTCCAGCCCCGGAACGATAGAAATCAGCCCCGGAGGAGTGGGCAGGAATATTGCACACAACCTGGCGCTCCTGAATGTGCCAGTCAAGCTGCTGAGCGCTGTAGGCACTGACGCTCAAGGTGTAAAAGCACTTCAAGAAACTGCAGGCTGCGGTGTCTGTATTGACCATGTGCTTCACTCTGAAGGCAGCCTGACTGGAACCTATATCGCTCTGCTGGACAATAAGGGTGAAATGACAGCAGCATTGTCTGATATGCAGATATTAGAGAGGCTTGACGTGGAGTATTTCAAGGCAAAACTTGAAATACTTGCTAAAGCGTCCTTTATTATTTGTGATGCCAACCTTCCTGCGGAATCCATAGAATTCATAATATCAGTGGCAAATTCCTGCAGTATACCTGTGTGTCTGGAACCAGTCTCTGTAAAGAAAGCACTGAAGCTGAAAAATCGCCTGAAGGGAATAGACTTTATTACACCCAGTCTTGATGAATTGGGTGCATTGACCGACATGAATGTACAAACCAATAAAGCTGAGCATATGGCTGCTCAGCTTATAAATTCAGGTGTGCAAAATGTAATAACTACTATGGGAAAACAAGGCTTATGTTATACAAATGCCGAAGGAAGTACACTATACCCAAGCTTCCCTACTATTGTTACTGACGTAACAGGTGCCGGAGATTCTCTGACAGCCGGCTTCTTCTATGGTCTGATGAAGCACCGCAGTATTGACAAAGCCTTGCAGTGCGGATTAGCAGCCGCAGCCATTACTGTCAGCTCAATAGAAACGGTAAGCCCCAGATTGTCAGAGCAAAGTATAAGCGCATTAGCGGCGCAGCGCAGCCTCCACCACATGCTTTAACAGTACCAGAGTGGTTACAGCGCCTACTCCGCCAGGCACAGGTGTTATCTTCCCTGCAATATCTACTACTCTTTCAAAGTCAACATCTCCGCAAATTCCGCCTTCCGGTGCCCCATTGACGCCTACATCTATTACGGTGGCACCAGGCTTGATATAATCCGCCCCTATCGCTCTCGCTTTTCCAAGGGCAGCTACTACAATATCCGCACGAGATACAACACTCTTTATATCCTTCGTCCTTGAATGGCATATGGTCACTGTAGCGTTCTCCTTCAAGAGCATCATACTCAAAGGCTTGCCTACCACCATGCTTCTTCCTATAACAGTTACATTTTCCCCCTGCAGGTTTATCCCAAAGTATTTGATGATTTCCATAACTGCTGCGGCGGTGCAGGGTTCAAAGCCCGTGCTGTCCCCTTCAAAAACCTTGGCCAGGTTGACTGGGTTCATACAATCTATATCTTTTGCCGGAGCTATAGTGCTCCTGACCTTATCCTCGTCTATCTGTGCCGGAAGTGGCCTGAATACAAGAATACCATGTATGCTTTCATCCTTATTTGCTGCCTCCAGCTTTTCCATAAAACTCTCACTGCTTATATCCTCGGGAAGCTCCATAACCTCACAGTCTATGCCAACTCCTCCGCAGCTTTTCATTATACCCCGCTCGTAGGAAATATCCTCTGTCCTGCTTCCAACTCTTATTATCCCAAGCTTGGGCTTTGTGCCCTTATCAACAAGTGTCTGCACAGCCTGTGCCATTTCTTCCTTAATACTTTTCGCGGTTTCCCTGCAATCCAAAACAGCCATATTCTCTAATCCTCCGTTTAACATATTGAGACTAATTATACCATAATTTTCTCTCCATCAATATGCAATTAGACATTGACAAAAACTTAATATTCCCTTAATGCATGAAATTGATTCTCCTCCTGACAGAAATATGAAAGGCCGCTTAAAAAGCGGCCTAAACTGGTCAATATCTAAATTATTTGAACTCCTTAAAAAGCTCTTCAAAGTCCTCCATACTGTCTATTACATGGTATACATGCTCGTCAGCAGGGAATTGTCTTTCTTTTACATCCTTTATGTACTCCTTGAAGGCATTTGTCTCAATCTCAGCTACCTTGGCATATTTCTTTACAAACTTCGGTGTAAAAGCTTGAAATTTGCCAAGCATATCTCCGCTTATAATGAGCTGTCCATCACATAAGCCGGCTCCTATGGAGTAAACAGGGATTGTAAGGATCCTGGTGAGGAATGCTGTAACCTCTGGCGGAACAGCCTCAACAAGTATTGCATAAGCTCCCGCTTCCTGTACAGCAAGCGCATCCTTTATCAAGTTCCTTGCGCTTTCCACTGTTCTGCCTTGAGCCTTATACCCTCCAAACTGACCTGAGCTTTGAGGAGTCAAGCCTATATGCCCCATAACCACTATTCCCGCATCAGTAATTGCTCTAATCCTGCTCTTTACCCGTACACCGCCTTCGAGCTTAATACAGTCTACGCCCCCCTCTTTCAGGAATCTGACTGCATTAACCACTGCCTGCTCATCGGATACCTGATAAGAACCAAAGGGCATATCACCTATAATCCAAGTAGTGGGTGCTCCCCTTTTTACAGCCTGGCAATGTGAGATGCAGTCTTCCATAGTAACAGGTATTGTGCCTTCATAACCAAGCACCACCATACCTAAAGAGTCACCAACCAATATCATGTCCATACCTGCCTGCTCAGCAAAGGATGCTGTCGGGAAATCATAGGCAGTTACCCATGCAACAGGGTCCCCCTCCTTTTTCATCTTGTAAAAATCCAATACACTTTTCTTCTTTGCCATAAAAGCTCAACCCTTTCTTTGATATTTAATTTGGATACCGCCAAAACACTTATCCATTAAGATACCCCATACCCCCAATAATTATTGCCATAACTAAATTGTACTAATATATTTCTACAAAACTAATATTTCACCTTCAAAATATTTATTAAATAGAAATATTATGCACTTATGACATTTTATTACAATATTAGTAAGTATTATTCATATCTTCCTTATATTGAATAAATACCATTAATATTGTAAACTATTATTGATGTCTCCAAAAATTATACGAGGAGGTATTTTATGTTAAGAGACCGTCTGAAGATTGACGCAGCTTTCATCGAAGAACTGAATCATTATTTTGCAGACCCAAGCAACAGCTTTATCAATGAAATTCTAAGTGTGGTAGAAAAGTACGGTACACCTGATGAAATCAATGAACAGGCAAGACAGGCAAGAAAACTGACAAATCTGCTTGATCGCTTGAAGAATCAGGGCTCCCCATACCTTAAGGACCTTGAGTGGCTAACAACCATGAGGGACAAAGGTGCTTTCATTCCGGTATCCCAATACAGAAGGGATATTCTGGGTGACAAGGCCAATGCTATGAGTTTCAGAGAAGATAAGGCAGTGACTCTCGAAATAAGTGCGCTTCAATACTTCCCATGGCTTATCGAGGAAGCAAAGAAAGCAATAGACAAGAAAGAGATTATGCCCGGAAGATACATACGCGTGCGAAAGATGAAGGAACAAGAATCAGACAACGGTGATATACTTGCAATAGCCGCAGCAATGCAAATAGTAGGAGCAAGCTACGTCGAGACCCTTGATACAAAAGGTACAGACGGGTCAAATGTCCACTTAGGAGGTCCTGCTACCATAACCGGTTATTTTGGTGGTATAGGCCAACCTAATGAGCATGCTATGATGTGGATTGACGAACTGTTATATTATTATACCAACTACGGCATCAACGAAGTTCTTAACATAAACCCCGGAACCGTATTCCTTGGCTATATGCTCTACAAGCTGGGAATTAACATTAAGTTCAAAATATCCGTTTTCATGGGGAATGATAATCCCTTCTCAGTGCTTTGGACTCTTATGATGGCAAGGCTCTTTGCCCGTGAGGACGGCACTACCCCTCTTATAGGCTTCAATCTCAGCAACTCTGTAAATAATGACACAATAGCGCTAAGCTCTTTGATGAGAAGGCAGTTCGGCTTCGAAAACAACGTAAGGATCGAACATCACATAACTGAAACTTACAAGAGCATAGTCCGTCAGCCGTATAACAGACGTGATGAATTGATGGATCTTGCCCGTACCATACCGAACATTTCAGCAAAGCACGAGGGCGGAGATCCCGATGCAGAGATCAAGCAGGAGCATCCATCAGATATACTGGATTACTTCAGGGACAAGGAAGAAGTCATATCCTCCGGTGATATGCCTAAGCTCCTTGGCAACTATCTTGGGAAGCATGATGCAGTTAATAATACAGCGAGAGCTCTAACGGAGAACGGTCTTGCTTTCATAGGAGCGAGAAAACTGCATAAGAGATAATAAAATGAAATGCCAACTTATTTTTAAGGTTGGCATTTTTTTAGTTGATAAAACTGCAATTCCGACTGTCATGAAAATTCAATCAGCCTCAACAAGTATCAGTACAATTTTTCCTTATTTATACATTGTGGTATAATATTATTATGATTTTTTTAGGAGGGGTTAGTGTGAATACCGAAAGATTAGTTAATGAGTTTATTGAAATGGTGCAAGTTAGCAGCCTGTCATTAAAAGAGGGGAAATTTGCTTCCTTATTGGCAGAAAAACTCAAAGCAATGGGCTTTGAGGTATACATCGACAAAGCAGGGGAGCAATCCGGAGGAGATACCGGAAATGTACTGGGCAGGCTCAAGGGTACTCTTGATTCACAACCTGTGCTCTTATGTGCCCATATGGATACGGTAGTTCCGGGAGAAAACATTAAGCCCCAAATACGTGACGGGGTCATATACAGCGATGGTACAACCATACTCGGAGGCGACGATAAGGCTGGAATTGCAGCGATATTGGAAGCTGTAAGATACATAAAAGAAAATAATCTCCCCCACGGTGATATTGAGGTTGCATTCACGATTTGTGAAGAAGGCGGAATGTTCGGTGCCAAGCACATGGATTACAGCTGGCTCAGATCCAAGCTCGCCTTTGTCCTGGACAGCGGCGGGAATGTAGGAACAGTTATAGTACAAGCACCGGCACAGCTAAAGACCCTGACAACAATAAAAGGAAAAGCTGCTCATGCAGGGGTTGCTCCTGAGAAGGGCATTAGTGCTATTCAGGTTGCCGCAAGAGCTATCGATAACATGAAGCTCCTCCGTATCGATGAGGAGACTACCGCAAACGTAGGTAAAATAAGCGGTGGCGGAGCAACCAACATAGTATGTGATAAAATCGAAATCGCAATGGAAGCAAGAAGCCTTGTAAGAGGCAAGGTTGAAGCCCAGGCTAAGCATATGCTGGAATGTATAGAAAATGCCTGCAAGGAATATGGTTCAGAGCATGAGACTACTCAATACCTGAACTATCCTGAGCTTAATATCCCAAAGGATGCAGATATTATTAAGCTGCTAGATTCCGCAATTAAAAAAACAGGCCTTGAAACAAGCCTTGAGTCAACAGGCGGCGGAAGCGATACCAACATAATGAGTGGAAAAGGCTTGCAGGTGGTTACTCTTGCAATAGGAATGTCCAATGTACATACAACTTCTGAGTGCATAGCCATCAAGGATATGGAAAAAACTGCAGAATTAGTTGCAGCTATCATACAAGAGGTTAAATAAGAAAAATAAAGACGTAGTTACTGTCAAACAACGCAAGGCTTGTAGGCAATTACCTTGATGTTCTTGAGCTTGCCTTACTAAGAGAAAATTACAGTAAATAGCTAAGAAGCGGGAAACCGCTTCTTCACATTTCATGCCCAGTTCTCTTGGCTTATTCCTGTGCCATAAATAGCTTCTCATCCCCCATGAGCTTATCAACAATTGCCACATCGGCCGGGACAAAATCAAAGCCTGCAAGCTCTTCTCTCCCAACCCATCTGAAATCGTTGCACTCAATGGTCTTCCCTTCGCCTTTTAATATGTTGCACAGGTAGCACAATAGCAGAATATCCTTTTCTTCATATTTAAATTTTACTACCTTATAAATATCTGCTACTTCTATCTCTATATCCAGTTCTTCTTTTATCTCTCTTATAATGCACTCTTCCGGGGTTTCATCAGGTTCTAGCTTCCCCCCTGGAAATTCCCATTTATACTCCATATGCGAGCCTGCCTGTCTTTGTGCTATAAGTACCTTTCCGTTTCTTACCATGGCTGCTGCCGTTACTATAAACATATAAGCTCTCCTTTGTTGATCCTATACTATATGTAATTCGCTAAGTTTGAAATAAAGGATTTATATGTTTCGCACTCAATCCTTTACATAATAGTTCATTAGTGTGAAACATTTTCATTGATGTTATAAAGCGCATCTATTCAATGTAATCTTTTTTGTGCGATTTATATAGCGAGAAATATATAAATATTATACTACAAACCCCTATTAATTAGTATTATTAAAGATAACCCTTTGTTCATCCTCCACTCCCGGTTTGAAACTTATACATAATCTGGTATAATCTAAATAATATTCAAAAGGATAGTGATTCACATGAAAAACAAAAATAGCGCACTCAGATTTAGGTTTGAACTGCTGTATTTCGCTTTATATGGTACTATGGCTTGCTACTACCCCTTTCTGCCTTTGTACCTGGAAAGCCGGAATCTTTCATATACACAGATAGGAATAGTATTTGCAGTTAATTCACTTGTGGGGATTGTTGCGCAGCCAATATGGGGCTATATAACCGATAAGCATCTTACTAAAAAGAAGACTCTCCTTATGGCCTCGTTAATCGCTGCTATACTCATTTTCAATTTTCTTGCAGCTCAGAGCTTTTTATACATAATTGCTTCGATAGTCATGCTGATGGTATTTCAGAGCATCACTTCCCCTATGTGTGATGCATACAGCTATGAGGTAATAGAGCAGACAGGCGCCTTCAGCTATGGTCAGGTACGTCTCATGGGTTCAGTAGGATTTGCACTTATTTCCGTGGGTCTGGGAAAGGTAATACAGTTGACCGATTTGAAGGTAAGCTTCATTTTGTATTCTGTATTATTTCTGATAACCGCATATCTTGTTTTGGGCATAAAAACCGAAGGGAAATCCAGCATTAGGCGCCCTAGCATAAGAGATGTTCTGGATACTATAAAGCAGTTCAAATTCATGGTATTTGTGTTCTCAGTACTTCTAGCCAATATAGCTCTGGGAGCTAACAGCAGCTATATATCAGTTCTGGTGAAGGAAACCGGAGGAAGTGTTGCAATCATTGGATTTGTATGGTTTGTTTTTGGAATCTCCGAAATCCCCGCCTTCTTCTTCGGAAGTCATCTTCAGAGAAGATTCGGAGAGCTGAACATATATCTTTTAGCCGTGGGACTATATGCCCTGAGATTTTTCTTATGCTCAATAGAGCAAAGCTATCTATCAGTCATTGCAATACAGCTTTTACAGAGTGTGACCTTTCCTTTGTATTTAATGGGAGCAATGCAGTATCTGTACAAAATAATACCGGAGCACATCAAGGCCTCCGGCATTACAATACTTTCTTCCCTTGGCTTCGGACTTGGAAGCTTCATAGGCAACCTGGGAGGCGGAATGCTGCTGCAGAGCCACAGAGTATATTTCCTGTACAGAGTATTATCTATATTCTGCATATTATCCTTGTTGGTAGGCATTTATCTGAAATCACAAGAAAAGAAAACAGCATAAAAAAGAGCATTTATCTAATGATAAACGCTCCTTTTTACATTATTACTCCATCTTTAAAAGCATCTCAAGTGCACGAAGCGCACAATCATTCTGTCAAGGAATACCCTGACCTATTGCCTATTTCCAATTGCCGATCCCGCTATCGGCCCTGCATTAATTATATCATCAGAAACACCTTTGAATTTCTGGAAGTTCGCTATAAAATCCTTAGCAAGCTTTACAGCTGTCCTCTCGTATTCTGCCTTATCCTGCCATACATTCACCGGCTTCAGCACCTCTGTGGGTACTTCCGGACATTCCGCGGGAACTGCCACTCCGAATATTGGGTCTATATCATATTTCACATTATTCAGTTTTCCGACTATCGCCGCATCTACCATAGCTCTGGTATAGGAAAGCTTCATTCGCTTGCCAACACCATAGGAACCGCCGCTCCAGCCTGTGTTCACAAGGAATACACTTGAATTATTCTCATCAATTTTCCGACCAAGCAGCTCCGCATAAACCTGCGGCTTCATAGGCATAAATGGTGCTCCAAAGCAGGTGGAGAAGGTGGCTGTGGGTTCCACGATACCTCTTTCTGTTCCCGCCAGCTTGCTTGTATACCCAGACATGAAATGGTACATGGCCTGTTCTTTTGTAAGCTTTGAGATAGGAGGCAGCACACCTGTGGCATCAGCTGTAAGGAATATTATCGTAGCCGGGTTTCCGCCCATACCTTCCTCAACTGCATTTTCTATATAGGTTACAGGATATCCTGCACGGGTATTTTCGGTGAACTGTTCGCTATCATAATCAGGTATCCCCGTCTCAGGGTCTTGGACTACATTTTCCAAAACTGTACCAAACTTGATTGCATCCCATATCTGAGGCTCATTTTCCTTTGAAAGCCTGATGCACTTTGCATAACAGCCTCCTTCAAAATTAAAAACTCCGTCAGCTGTCCAGCCATGCTCATCGTCACCAATCAGCCTTCTTCCATGATTTGCAGATAAAGTAGTCTTTCCTGTCCCTGACAATCCGAAGAACAATGCCACATCGCCATCTTTTCCGATGTTGGCGGAGCAGTGCATTGGCATTACACCCTTCATTGGAAGAATGAAGTTCATAACTGTGAATAAGGATTTTTTTATCTCGCCGCAGTACATGGAGCCGCCGATTATTACAACCTTCTTTGCAAAATTCAGTACAATAAAGGCTTCCGAGTTTGTTCCGTCCAACTCTGCATCAGCATGGCATCCAGGCGCAGCTATTACAGTATATTCCGGTTCAAAACCTTCCAGCTCTCCTGCCTTTGGCTTAATGAAAAGCTGCTGAGCAAAAAGGTTCTGGCATGCATATTCGTTTATAACTCTAATAGGCATTCTGTAATTCTTATCAGCTCCGACAAAGCCGTCAAAAACAAAAACCTCTTTTTCTTTTATGTAGTCAAGTACTTTATTATATAAGCTCTCAAATCTTTCTGTGCTTATTGGTACGTTGACCTTGCCCCAATCTATTTTGTCGTGTATGCTGGGCTCATCAACTATGAACCTATCCCCCGGGGACCTGCCTGTATACTTCCCTGTGTTGATACTCAAAGCTCCGGTATCGGTTAGAACAGCACCTTCTTTTTCCACTGCCGTTTCTACCAGCTTACCTATTGTAAGATTGCGGTGCACCCTGGCACCCAGATTATCTAATATCACAATGCCACCCCCATATTTGTTAGTACACATATAATGGGTCCTATTCTTGCATCATGTATACAAGGACAATCGAACTTTTCCATTAAATATGCAATTCACAAGATAATTATATATCATACTGGTGGTTTGTGCTATGCTTTTCAGAAATATTTTTACTATTGTGAGTTACAATGACGACAAAAGCTGCATGCCTCCTGAAAAATTCATGATTTATTGCAGAAATTCTCTTAAAACCCTAATAAGCTTTTCATTGGAGCTCCTATCCTTGACAGCCAGCCTGATATGAAACTTCGATAGTCCATTAAAACCTTCTGCAGTCCTTATCAATATCCCCTTCTCCACCATATCTGCCTTAAGCTGTAAGGCAGTCCTTTTACTGTTTATAAGCTCAACAAGGTGAAAATTTGCCTTTGAGGGATATACTCTTAGTCCTTTGAAACTGCCAAGCTCCTCATAAAGATATTCTCTTTCACTTTTTATCCAAATCCTAGACTTTTCTATATAATCCTGATCATCAAATATGCTGTGCGCTGCAATAACAGCTGCAGAGTTGAGATTCCATGGCTCCATAAGCTCCCTTGTACTCCTTGCCGCTTCCTTATTCGCCGTAACTGCATAACCAAGCCTTATACCGGGCATTCCAAAAAACTTGGTAGCTGCCTTTATCACTGTTGTGTTCTTAAATTCTTCCAAAGCATCAATCATACTGTTCTCAGGATAACTGTCTGTGAATTCCATGAAGGCCTCATCTATAATCAGCTGACAATTCTGCTCCAAAAGAGCTGCCGCCAGCTCCTTCATGACAGTCTTCCCAATAAGGGTTCCCGTGGGGTTATTGGGGTTGCAGATTATAACCAGAGAATGAGGTTTTATATCTTTTATCAGCAATTCCATATCAATTGAACTGAAATCAGCGGTAAAGGCTGGAATATCGCTGAACTCAAGTCCTGCTACCTGTGCTGCCCTTCGGTATTCAGAGAAGGTTGGGCTGAGGCTCACTACCCTTTCAGCTCCCGAGGATGCTGTCAGCTTATATATAAGCTCCACTGCTCCATTCCCCGTTATGATATGCTCTGTATCTCTTATATGCAGGTAATCCGCTATACGCGTCCGTACCTCTTGATACTCTATGTCAGGATATTTAGTGAAATCCTCTAGTCTTTCCAGCAGCAATCTTCTAAAGCTGCCCGGTATTCCCAGGGGATTTATATTTGAGCTGAAATCTATTATCTCACCACTATACTTATATACATCTCCGCCGTGAAAATTCATTCAATTCCCCCCTAACCGAGTAATATTGAAAATAAACTAAGTGCAAGTATTGCAGTTGTATACATCAGTCTGATAACTGCTTTTATATCATTTCTGTCCAAAGGACGCAGCGCTTCTCCTATAGTAGGCTTCTCAACAGGCTTACCAAAGTAATGGTTTGTCCCTCCCAGCTGTACCCCAAGAGCTCCTGCTGCTGCTGCCTCAGGAAACCCGCTGTTGGGACTGCTGTGATTTCTGCTGTCCCTGGCCAATATCTGAATGCTCTTTTTATAATCTAATTTTAGGAAAATTGAAGCAAGCACCATCAGTATCCCAGTGAGCCTTGCAGGCAGGTAGTTTGCAATATCGTCAAAACGGGCAGATGCCCAGCCAAAATACAGATATCTGTCATTCTTGTAGCCTACCATTGAGTCCAGTGTGTTTACTGCCTTATATGCCATTGCAAGGGGTGCACCCCCCAGGAACATATAAAACAGCGGAGCAATAACTCCATCAGAAGTGTTCTCCGCCACTGTCTCAACCGCTCCTCTTGTGATTCCACTTTCATCCAGACTGCCTGTATCCCTTCCCACTATCATTGAAAGCAGCTTTCTGCTTTTCTCCAAGTCCCCTTCCTTAAGGACCATGTAAATCCGATTCCCCTCATTTGATAGGCAGCGTGCCGCAATACAGGTATACATCAGCAATACATTGACTATAAGGTAGAGATATGGGTTCACCCTGGCTGCCAGCTTTAGGGCATACAAAGGCAACAGGTAAGCAAGCCCTACAGTAGTTATAAGCAGCAGTACTCCTATTGCCTTAGTGCCAAGCTCTGATTTTGCAAACCTTCTCATATGCTTCTCAAAGGCGCTGATATAAGCACCGATAAGCCTTACCGGATGAGGCAGTGACGCTGGGTCTCCAAGTACTAAGTCCATCATAAAAGCAGCCCAAATACTAAGCATCTGCCCCAGCCTCCAGTATTTCATACAGCTTTTTCATATCCAGGTTATCCCTCACTATGTCTGCAAGCTTGTCATACTGGCTTTCCTTGTACTCCCAATAATTAAGGGCAGTATTTGCAAGAGGAGCCAAGCCTTTCCTCTCCCTTACCATGTTAAGAAAGCTTCTGGCAAATTCCGAGCTGTCAAATATGCCGTGCATATAAGTTCCAAATATGCTTCGGTCCTCACTTACCAGACCATCTTGTGCAGACACTTCTGTTCCCCCTCTTTCACTGACAGCGATAAAGGGCATTCCTTCACCTAAGCCTGTGGTTTCTCCCATATGAATCTCGTAGCCTCTTACTTCGGTACCAAAAACACTATCTTTACCCTTAGCAAGGGTTGTAAACTTTTTCTGCCTGAATTCAGTAATGGAATCCAATAACCCCAGACCCTCCGAATGCTCGTTTGCTGACTCTGCCATAAGTGCGTCATGTATTTCTGTCCCAAGCATCTGGTAGCCGCCGCAGATTCCAAATATAGTGCTGCCTTTTTCATGGCATTTCAATATATTGCTGCCCATGCCGGCTCTTAAAAGTGATTGCATATCGTGAATTGTATTCTTAGTACCCGGAAGTATTATGACATCCGGCATCCCAAGCTCTTCATCAATTCCCACGAATCTTAAGGACACATCCTCATGGAGCCTTAGAGCATTGAAATCGGTATGGTTAGACATATATGGCAGCCTTATAACCGCAATATCAAGCTCCCCGTCTCTCCTTGCACCGGATCTAAGCCATTCGGAAACTCCATCCTCATCCTCCAGGTTCATATTGAAATATGGAATCACACCCAGGACCGGTACTTTTATTATGTCCTCCAGCATCCTTAGCCCTGGCTCCAATATCTCTCTACTGCCTCTGAACTTGTTTATTATAACTCCCTTGACACGCTTCCGCTCCTCTTCACTGAGAAGCAGCATTGTCCCTGCAAGAGAAGCGAAAACACCGCCTCTGTCTATATCCCCCACAAGCAGCACTGGTGCCTTTGCTATCTTAGCCATACCCATATTTACAAAGTCCTCATGGTTGAGATTTATCTCTGCGGGGCTACCTGCACCCTCTATAACTACAATATCGCTGCTGTCCTCAAGCTGGTGATATATATCCGAAATCCTGCCTTTGAGCTGAGGCTTGAAGGCAAAGTATTCTACCGCATCCATATCTGCATAAACCTTGCCCTCGATTATTACCTGGGATTTTCTATCAGAAGTTGGCTTAAGCAGTATCGGATTCATCTTGGAGTCCGGCAGCTTATTGCAGGCTTCAGCTTGCATCACCTGCGCCCTTCCCATTTCATGCCCCTCAATGGTTATATATGAGTTCAAAGACATATTCTGTGATTTAAAGGGGTTCACATCATACCCATCTTGGGCAAGTATCCTGCAAATTCCCGTACACATAAGGCTTTTTCCTACTGAGGAAGCCGTTCCCTGTATCATCAGGCTTTTTGAATTCAGTTTTCTCTTTTGCATAATATTCTTCTCCCTTATCTGCCGCTGTTCACTCTTTTAACAATACATTGACCGTTTTCATCAATCTCATAATGACTGTATCTTCCCTGCTCTGCTGTGAAGCTCCAATATGCCTCTTGGGGAAGACCCAGCAGCACCATCGGTATTATCCTCATAGCACCCTGATGGGATACTATAAGCACTCTTTTTCCTTGATATTCCTTCAATATATCCTCAAGGCTGCACTTTACACGGCTGCATAGTTCACTAAAGCTCTCACCTTTTGGCGGTGCTGCATTTTTCCAGTCCTTGCTCCATTTTTCCCATGCGTCCTTATGCTTTTCCTTTATGTCACTGTGGTGCATTCCTTCCCAATCCCCAAAATTAAGCTCCCTAAGCCTATCATCCTTAACTATCTCATCTGGTGTAGCACCACTCACAATAGCCGCTGTCACCACCGACCTTATCAGACTGCTTGAAATTACAGCATCAAAGGTCACATTCTGTAGAATATCAGCCAGGTCTTCTGCCTGCATGACTCCATTCTCGCTTAGTCCGCAGTCGGTCCAGCCGTAATATACTCCTTTTGCATTCAGTTCTGTCTCTCCATGCCTTATGAGGTATAACTCAGTACTGCGTCCCTTCATATTATGCCCCTTCCTGCCATGACAGCCATTATCAGTATGAAAGCTATCTCCAGTATTTCATTGGCAGCACCCAGAGTGTCTCCGGTCATTCCCTGCAGCTTTGTATAAATAAAGCTTCTGTATAGCAAACATACAACCGCACAGCCTCCAAAGGCAGCAATACCCCATATGCCTGAAAAGCCGGATATTATCACCAACCCAATTGCTGCAGCCAATATAGTCGCTCCCAAGGTCTGCTTTTCAAGGTACAATCCACCCAGGCCGGGACCTGAACGTGCATAAACAGAACTCTTCATTAGCAATACCACAAGGGTTTTAGCGACTACAGGAGAGAGCAGCACTGCAAAATATAGCCCCTTGCCTGTAAGCATAGCAAGCAGAGACAGCTTCAGCAGGTAATCAAACACTATTGCAATAGTCCCATTAGTACCGATCCTGCTGTCTCTCATTATCTCAAGCATTTTATCCCTGGTACGGGATGAGAATATACCGTCACAAGTGTCGGCAAGACCATCCACATGAAGTGCCCCCGTAATTGCAGTACCTGCAATAATGCAGCATATGATTGGGAATACTCCCCCAAGTATTTTTGATGCCCCAACCAATATTCCCAGGTTAAATGCACCAATAATTAATCCTACAATTGGGAAATATATGATTCCCTTTGCAAAATCCTCCGCAGTGGCCTTTAAATCTGCATTTATGGGTATTCTGGTCAAGAACTGCAGAGTAAGAATAAATATCCTCATTTTTTAAGCTCCTTCATATCATTTCAGCTTAAGTGGGAGTCCGCAAACAGTTAGAAACACTTCATCACAATGGGCTGCAATGTGCTGGTTCACCCTTCCTGCAATATCTCTGAATACTCTGCCCAAAAGATTCTCAGGCACAATTCCGCTTCCCAGCTCATTAGTGACCATAATAACTGTGGCAGCAGTATCAGCGATACCCTTTAAAAGTTCTTCAACCTCTTCATTTATAGCCCTCTCCGCCTCAGCAAAATCCTCATACCTGGCATTGTCATAATTTATATCCGGATATTCCAGTAATAGGTTTGTAACCATTACCGTCACACAGTCAAGCAGTATCCCCTTGTATTGACCGCCACTTTCTGATATAACCCGCCCAAGACCCCTGTAGCCTTCATAGGTATCCCATTCTGAAGGCCTTGATTCCCTATGTTTTTTCACTCTGCTTTTCATTTCTTCATCAAAGGGTATTGACGTAGCTATGTACAAGACATCGCCGCCCAGCTCTCTGGCCAGCTTCTCGGCATAGGTGCTCTTACCGCTCCTTGCACCACCTGTTATTAGAATTGCTTTACCCATACTATTTCTCCCTTATATCAATAAGAAAATCATTTTCTATCATTGCTTCTTCCAAGGTTGCCATTTCAGATATAATAGCTTCTGCAGCCTCAATTATATTAAAGGCAAGGGGACACCCGCTTCCTTCTCCCAGCCTCATGTTGAGATCCAACATAGGCTTAAGCCCGATCTCGCCCATTGCAAGCTTATACCCAGGCTCTTCAGAGCAGTGGGAGGGTATAATATAGTCCTTCACCAGAGGATTGATTTTATATGCTGCCAAAGCTGCTGCAGCAGAAATAAACCCATCTACAACAATAGGCACTCTGTGGTAAGCCGCTCCAAGGAAACATCCTGTCATACCTGCTATATCAAACCCACCTACCTTGGAAAGCACATCAACAGGATCTTTGGGGTCTGGTCTGTTTACACTTATTGCCCGCTGGATTACAGACTTCTTATTCTTATAGGCTTCTTCTGTCAACCCTGCACCTTTCCCAACTGCGTCTTCTGCACTGCAGCCAAGGATGGTCATTGCAACTGCACTGCTGGTGCTGGTATTTCCTATTCCCATCTCACCGGTTCCAAAAAGGCTGTAACCCTCGCTGACAAGCTGCGATACCATTTCAATCCCTGTCTCGATGGCAATTACTGCTTCTTCTCTGCTCATTGCAGGGCCTTTTACCATATTGGAGGTGCCCTTTCTTATTTTCCTGTTAATCAGTCCCGGATATTCCAAGTCACCTGCAATTCCTATATCAACTACCCTTATATCCGCACCGGCATGCTTTGACAACACACATATACCGGTAACACCCTTCAAGAAGTTTACTGTCTGTATTGTAGTCACCGCTTGAGGGCAAGAGCTTACTCCCTCTTCTACTACACCATTGTCCGCCGCCATTATTATTGTAACCTTCTTCTCAAAGCTGTTATTCTGCTTTCCGGTCATCCCGGAAATCTTCACCGCTAAATCCTCCAGCTTACCAAGGCTTCCAATAGGCTTTGCCAGCTTGTCAAGCCTATTGGCTGCATCTCTCATACTGTCCTCACATGCAGGCTTTATCCCTGCTTTGATCTTTTCAAAAATCTCCATAATATATCTCCTTTAATATTGTGAATTAAGTCATTAAAAAACCCGCTGCCCAAAACTAAAGCATGGGGAGCGGGAAAATATCTAATAAATTAAACATCCTCCTCCCCTCCCTCCGAAGGTAGAAAATAAATCATAGGCAGGTTTCCTGGCTTGTGGCTCTCCTTACTCTCCGGCCTTCTTGCGAACAATGGCTTGTCGGATTTCATACCCACATACAGTAGCGGGGGCTGCAACGGTTTTGTACCGTTTTCCCTTTTAACCCGTTAGGGCACCATATGATTGCTATTAAGTTTACCATATTCATTATATAGTTAAAGAAAAATCCAGTCAATGTATAATAAGCTTTTAATAAAACATACTATAATCAGAAAATATCAATCAGCTAAATATTGAACGCATGCCAGAAAATATATTGGTAAAGTGCGGATTCAATAACCACTAAGGAAATATTTACGCGAAATTTGAATAATGAGCGTAATGTATTTCGCGAAATATATAATAGGATGGTGATTTTTTTGAATGTAACTAAATTTCATGTTGATGATCTTAAAAGCAGCAATGATATCAAAAACCTAAGGGGTGAACTCCAGTCCATAGATGGTGTTCATGCTGTGAGAGTAGACAATGTATCCAATACAATTACCGTTGAATATGACGATGCCCTTGGCACTGATAAGATTACAAGTACAATAAGCAAATACAAAGGTGTGCGTCATTAGAAAAAGCAGTTTACGTTGTAAACTGCTTTTTCTCTGAAATCTTATTCTTCCACTTCATCATCGTATCTTTTATCTCTTTCGATTCAAATTCGCTGTCCTCAGAACCGATAAATAATCTATTTAGAACACCCTCCATATCTTCCTTGCTTACGGGAGTCCTCACAATTGCGTCAACCTTATTGCTTTTCAAGCTATTCCAGTTGATTATGTTATTAGAGGTCAATATACACAATACTTTGGGATAACGAGTCTTAATCCTGTCAATAAGCTGATCCCCAAAGGTATCCTTCATCACATAATTTGCCAGCACCACATCAGGAGTAAAGCTCTGAACCTGCTTTAAAGCCTCATATTCATCGGTTATGTTTACATTATAGCCCAATTGGCTTAATAGATCCTTAAGTATCATACTTTCAAACCTGCTGTCATTTACTATCAGAACTCTACCCATATCCCCAGCCTCCAGTTACCATAATCTATCGGTATTGCTATGAATTCCTATACCTATACTATATCAGGTTTCCCTGACCTTTTGCTATAACTTTTGTACAAATCCTTCTATGCGATTCATTGCTTTTTCTATTTTATCCAATTGTGTTGTAAAGGAGCATCTTATATAACCCTCTCCACAGCTTCCGAATTCATAGCCCGGAACTGTCGCCACCTTTGCTTCCTGAAGCAGCCTATCACAGAATTCCTTAGAGGATAGACCGGTCTCCTTAATGGATGGGAAAAAGTAAATAGCCCCTTTTGGCTTAAAGCACTTAAGCCCAATCTTCGCAAAGCGTTGTGACATATACTCCTTACGCTCATTATAAATACTTAGGGTCTCCTTTACATATACATCACAGTTCTTCAGTGCCTCCACCGCGGCATATTGCGATATGCTGGGGGCATTTATTACACTATACTCATGAACCTTCAGCATCGCATCTATTATTTCGGCAGGAGCACAGGCGTAGCCCAGCCTCCAACCAGGCATGGAGAAGCTTTTCGTTACTCCGTTAAGGGTTATAGTCCTCTCCCGCATTCCCGGAAGTGCAGCAAAGCAGGTGAACTCTCCCTCATATAATATCTCACTATATATCTCATCGGACAGCACAAGTATATCCTTTTCTACAAGCACGTCCCTTAATGCCATTAATTCCTCTCTGTTCATGCTGGCCCCGGTAGGATTATTGGGATATGAGAGTATTAGAGCTTTTGTCCTATCGGTTATAGCTTCCTTCAGTCTGTCAGGTCTTAGCTTGAAGCCTTCCTCAGCATATGTTTCTATTATCACGGGCTTCCCCCCTGCCAGTTGTATACAGGGTATGTATGAATTGTAGCTGGGCTGATGTACTATGATTTCATCCCCGGGGTTGGTAACAGCCCTAAGTGCCGTATCTATAGCATTACTTACACCGGCAAAGGCCATTATTTCATTGGATGGATTATAGCGTACTCCGCAGCTTCTATCAATATAGTCAGATATAGCAAATCTCAGCTCTTCAATCCCAAGGTCATCTGTATACCTTGTATGCTTGCTGCATATAGCTTTTATTCCAGCCAGGGATACATTGTCGGGGGTATTGAAATCAGGCTGCCCCATAGCAAGCACTATGACATCCTCCATCCTGGCTGCCATCTCAAAAATCCTATCTATCTCGGAATGACCCAAGTTATTTACGGTATCTGATATCAAATTTCTATAATTCATAAAAGCCCTCCTTGTCTATGCAATATATAATAGCATACATCAATGCTTAAAAAAATATTAATCTGAACATATAAATCACAAAACTTGTTAAATAGAAATAATTATTGTACAAAAAATTTTTGTACAACACCATATTGCTGTCACATTATTTGTACTATTTAATATTATGATATCAGAGGTAAAAACAGGAGAGACAAAAAGCTTAACTCATCTCCTGTAAATAGATTTATGGCTTCTTGCAAAAGCAGAAAAAAGCAAATCTATGATCCTCAAATTTTTAGGAGGTGAATTAAATGGGCAAAGAATGCAGAAAAGATAAGGATTTCAGAATAAAACACTTTCCGGATAACATTAGGGATTTACTGTGCCTATTGGTAGATGACGAAAACAACAGAGCTACTATAATTCTCAGCACCTGTGACGATTGTGTTCAGGAAAACGTAGAAGTAGTATCAGTAATAGGCAATCTTGCAGTTTTCCGCTGCCATGACAAATTCAAGTTCGTAGATATCCACTGCATATGCGAGGTAATCGTTGACTGCGAAACTATATTGAACGAATTACTTGAAGGAAGCAATAATTGCAGATGCTAGTTTGAAAGAGGGGCTCCCGATAAGGGAGACCCTCTCATTCTTTTTTTGCTTACCACCATGTTGGCCGCTCTCCTGCTCTGAGCTGCGCTGCTGTCAGTCCACCAGTATACTCGAAGTGAGGCTTGTCTACTATGGACTTCCAATTCCCTCCCCAAATTAATTTTAATTTCTTTCCCTCTTCGCCAATGATGTCCCAAAGGTGTTTATCATCCCATACGGCCTTGCATTTTATTACTGGTACGACATCATAAGCAAGGCCAAAACCGTGAGGACCTATTAACTGCATGTTTGTAACAATATTCCCAGGCTTTGAACGCCCTAGTGAATATAGGTACTGTTGGTACTCTAAATCCCGCAGAGTATTTGTTACAAGCACTTCCACACCCCGCTTCCTGCAAGCCTCAATATGTTTTTTGCAGAGCTCTTGCACTACCGGATGCAGATCTTCAATTTTTCGACTATTGACCACTATTTTCACCACTCTTCTACATAGATTGAAGCTTGTACATCTCCTACTATATATATATGAGTCATTTAAAATTATGCTATACCTATAGTCATAAAACTGAAGATATGCTATGATTAAAAACCCATAAAAAAAGAGGTAGACCCATAGGATCCGCCTCTACCAAGTAATTACATTGTGCAGCTGTCTTGTCGTCCTAAACATATATATACCACTGACCCTCAGCACAGTGCTTCCACCTGCATCCAATGTAATGCCGAAGTCACAGCCTAAATTCTTTAATGTGAGCTGCCCCCTGCCAATATTGGAATTGTTGCGTACGGCAATTATTATCTTGTTATCCTCTTTTCTATATCCTATAACTGGTCTTGGACATACCCTCCCAATATCTGCGAACACACCTGTAAATCCTTCTTCTCTCATTCTTATACTTGGCCAAATACTGCAGCCAGACACAGCAAACCATACGTCCTTTTCCTCCCTAATGTCCAACAAAGGCTTGCCTTCAACCCTTCCATTACTGTACACAATTATGGTACCAGATGGCTTAAGATGTGGCTGCCTGTTTTGAATGACCTTACCCTCACTGACAAATATGCCCAGAGGATATGCCCCGCCAACGGCTTGCATCGTCTGGTATCCAGAGGTTACAAAATTCTTATTCGGTATAAGATTTGCCCGCATATTCTGAACAGAAATTCGAAGGTCCATTGGATCTACTTCGACAACATGAGTTAAACCAACTTTTTTGTATCTGAAAGCCATTACCCATCCCACCTTGTTACTTTTCTTTTATAACTAAATTAGCAAAATTTTGTTTATTTAGTTATAAGTTATGTCATAGAAGCAAATTGGTTCCGGTGTCTTTGCCTAAAGCAAAACAAAAGGGGCTATAAAAGCCCCCTTCACTCATTACTATCTCTTATGCTTCATATGATCCATATGCTCCTGCATCATTCTAAGAGTTTCACCGGACCTCTGGAAGTGAACCACTTCCCTCTCCCTTAAGAAACTCGCGGTTTTTTTATCTTTTTTCGATAGAATATATAAACTTTGCTTTGAAATCCTTCTCAATGGATTCAACCTTTAAGTAGTGATCATAAAATGATAAATTGTTAGACTGTGCTACATTTATATATGCCTTTTCATTGCAAGCTCTTTTACCGGCTTCCAGGGCTTTTACGTAATAAATCTCAGCGTTGTCAGTATCTTTTAAAGCACTATAAGTGTTGACAAGTTCAAGATTAAGCAATGTTTCAAAACCTGGTGCCAACTCATCTTCTCCTAAGCCCCTTATTTCCCTCAAAGTATTTTCCAATATCTCCAGAGCCCTCTTACTGTTTCCCAATTCATTAAAAGCCTTTGCCTTATGCAGAAGCAGTTTTATCTTTACTTTAGCATTGCTGCTATCTACCCTGCCAAGTCCATTTTCTATCGCTCCTAAGGCTAATTCCGGGTCACCCACTTTAAGCATGACATCGGCATAGTAATAGAAATATATCCAATTATCAGGGATCTGAGTTAACATATTCATTTTAACTTCGTACTGTGGCAATACATTCTTTATAAAATACTGGTTACACTCACTGTTGGGCATGAGTACATATTCATTATTTATGTTTTCCAGCTTATATGCCTCTACAGTTGAATTAAATGGACCAGGTTTGAACCACAAGGCCAATCCATCCTCATCTTCCACGCCACTTGCTATGTCGGAATGTATAACCTCCATATCTCTATATAGAGTCGAATATATCTCTTTTGGCCTGCCAGCTTCCATTGTAAAAATCTTAGCTCCTTTCGCAGATGTAGATCCTCCGGTACGATCGACTCCTACAATCAAATCTTTTTGTTTCAAGTCTGTCAGATTTGCAAAGCCAACCCAATCAAACTCATATCCGGGACTGCTAATTCTCCACTGCTCTTCCCATACACCGTTGCTTTCTCCAAACAATGCAGCAACCACTTCCAGCTTTTCGCCATTTACTCTGTAAGTGGCAAAAATTTCATCCTTGCCGTCTTCATCAATATCTACTCTTTGTACTGAGTTGCCATCCTTTGGATTTTTCGGTGTTATAAGCTTACCATCCTTCGGTAAGAGCTTAAGAACTATGTCTTCTAAGTTGGTATCTATTACTGTCTGCTTTGCTGTTTCAGGTGCTTTGACCATACGGGAAGGTGTCGGCAATGTCTTACAGCCTGAAAATAATATGATCATGATGGTGAAAAGTGCAGCCCATCGGTAAAACTTTTTCATAACTATCCTCCTTATAATTGGTACTTCTAACCACAACTATAGTCTACTAAATTTAACATTAAGTTGGGTTAATAAATGATTAACAATAGTTACGAAAAAGTTACAGCGGCAGAGCTATTGTGACCTTAGTGCCCACCCCCAGTTCGCTTTGAATCTTTAATTCACCCTTGTGAAGCTTGATTATTTCTTCGCATATAGCTAGTCCTAAGCCGCTTCCGGTAGATTTCTTTTCCACCTTATAGAACATTTTGGTGATATAAGGTATTTCCGCTTCTGATATTCCATAACCTGTGTCTTCTATGTTAATTTGGACAAGTTTGTCATACTTTTTTGCCATTATTTTGATTTCACTGTTCCCGGGTGATACCTTTACAGCATTATCCAGCACATTTAGAAATACTTGCCTCAATCTGTTTCTATCTCCATTTATTTGGATAACGGCATCCTCCAACTGCATCGATATACTTACATCATTGCATTGCGTTTTTGATTTCATCTGTACTGCAACACCTCGCAGCAAACCAATCAAATCCAAACTTTCAATATCCAAGGTATAATTGCCCGATGCCTGTTTTGAAAAATCCAGCAGATCATCTACCAGAAATGTAAGCCTGTCACTTTCTTTTTCAATTATTTCTAATCCTTCAAGCACTTCATGGTCTTTAGTATTTACAAAGTATTCTTTGAGGATAACGGCCCAGCCTTTAATAGATGTTAGGGGTGTACGTATTTCATGAGATACAGAGGCGATAAAGCTCTGCTTGACTTTCTCCTGCCTGACCAGTTCATCTGCCATAAAATTCATTGTCTCAGCCAGCTTTCCAATTTCATCATCATTTCTTATAGCTGCATGCTTTGTAAATACCCCGGATGCCATTTGTTCTGCAGCCTGGGTAAGTTCTTTAAGAGGACTGACAATACCATTAGCCAGAATCAATCCAATTATTGCAACAAGAAGTATTATGGCTGCTCCAAAGGCAATCATTATCCATGCGAAGTCTATAATCACCTTATTTACTACCTTAAGAGTTGTTACAAACCTTATAACACCGTTTACACCATCCTTTGATAATAAAGGAGCTGAAACCGACAGTACGACCTCTCCTGTTTCATACATAGCGCCTATTCGTTTTTCAATCATACCTGTCAATGCGGCTTTTACATCATAATATGCTGAATAATCGCCAGCAGCAGAAGACTGTGTACCCCGAAGCAGCCTACCATTCTTATCCAGCACTTGGATTTCTGCATCAGTTAAGTCAGAGAAGTTGTTAATCAGTTCAGCACTCTGCTGTCTAACATCCTGAGAGGATAAATACAGCCAATAAAATCTGCTGGCTGTTTCTGCATGCTGTCTCAAGATTTCTTCCATATTTGCAATATAGTACTGTCTAAAGGTAAATATGAAGAAGCTGATTATAAATATGGACGTTAGAGTTATTACAGTCAAGTAACTCCAAATCAATCTTGATTTAATACTTTTCAAGCTATTTTGCCCCCCTCCACCTATAGCCTACCCCCCAAATCGTTTCTAAATATAACGGAGCTCCTGAAATATCTTCTATTTTCTCTCTTAATCTTCTTACATGCACATCTACCGTTTTGGGATCGCCTACAAAATCATAACCCCACACTTCATTTAGCAGCTCATCCCTACTGAAAGCTCTGCCCGAATTTTTTATTAGCATCCTCAGCAGTCCAAATTCTCTTGGTGTTAAATCCAGCTCTTCATCGCTTTTATAAGCCTTCTGTGCAAACATATCTATAAGAAATGGCCCTGATTTCAGTTTTGCTGTTTCATGAGCTTGAGACCTGTGCGAACGTCGCAGTGCCGAACGGATTCTGGCAGACAGTTCCAAAGGATTAAAGGGTTTAACTATGTAATCATCTGCACCCAGCTCCAACCCCATTATTTTGTCCATATCCTGACTTCTCGCTGTAAGCATGATTATTACCAGCTCACTAAAGCGCTCTCTCAAATTTCTGCAAATATCAAAACCATCAGCATCTGGAAGCATAACATCAAGCACGATTACATCAGGACAATGGTTATTTATATGTTCCATTATTTCTTTTCCGCAAGCTGCCTCAAAAACATCATAGCCTTCACGTACAAGACTTATATTAATAAATTTTCTTATAGAGCTTTCATCCTCGGCCACTAAAACTTTTACTTTTCTCTGCCCTACCATTACATCACCTCTAATTAAACTAATATGCACATCGAATTAATTGGGATTTTTTTCTATATACCAGAATTGTACCATAAATAACACTATTATCCTATTTCAACCTATTTACTTGATAATATAACAAAAAAATAAAATACGCTTCTATTGAAACATTTGCAACTACGGAATAAGAAATCACTACTATAGCCAGGAGCTATCTTGCACCCACTTATCTATATACTGTCAATATCTTAGCTTTGTGGTCAGCATAAAATTCGAAACGCTATTCTAAAACAAAACAAAAGGGGCTAAAAGCCCCCTTTACTCATTACTATCTCTTATGCTTCATATGGTCCATGTGCTCCTGCACCATTCTAAGAGTTTCACCGAACCTCTGGAAGTGAACCACTTCCCTCTCCCTTAAGAAGCTCAATGTCTCTATTACTCCTCTGTCATTAGTCAAATCAATAAGATGCTCATAGGTCGTTCTGGCTTTCTGCTCTGCTGCAAGGTCTTCATGAAGGTTTGTAATCGGATCGTCCATGGACTGAATGAAGGCTGCTGTCCACGGCACACCTGCAGCGTCATTAGGATATAACGCTTTCCCATGCTGCACGTAGTTCGGACCCATTCCTGCCTTTTCCAGTTCTTCAGGAGTTGCTCTCTCTGTAATCTTGTGAATAAGTGTTCCGATTATTTCCCAGTGAGCCATTTCTTCGGTTCCAATATCTGTTAACACTGCCTTTGCTTCCGGTATAGGCATGCTGGATCTTTGTGACAAATATCTTATACCTGCGGAAAGCTCACTGTCTGGGCCTCCATATTGTGCAAAAAGCAGCTTCGCTATCTTAAGGTCGCAGCCTTCTACCCATGCTGGGTATTGAAGTTTCTTTTCATATATCCACATATATTATTTGCCTCCCATCTCATAGTCAATCTCCCAAGGCCAAGGATCTGCTATCCATTCCCATGGGCAATCGCTTGTGAATTTATGGGTCAAGGGTGCATGGTCCTTCTCATACTTATCTTTAAGTGCCTTTTGCTTCATAACATATTCATTGTGGAGCCTGAGCGCTCTTTGATCCATCGGATGTGTGTCCAGATACAGGTTAAGCTCTACTAACGAGAAATCAACTGCCATTATTTCCTTAAGCAGCTCAAGTCTATCCCTGCTTATATCCATCTCAATACCTTCCTTTCCTCAATCTTCTCTGCCATGTTTCATTTTCACATATGGGCGTACCAATTCAGGGAATATCGTACCCTTCATCAAGCCTTTCATTGGCTCATAAACCTTCTGAAGCACCTGGTAAGGCACATATGCTTCTGCCAATTTGAATTGCGGCCCCATGACAGGTATTTCATAGTGAGGAGCAACTAGCATTTCAGGTTTGTACTCGTGGTCATAGGTGTAGTTTTTGGTCATTACTAACCCCCCTTTATACGTTTTCCCTTCTATATTATTCATCAGCCTGCCAATGTGTTACATGCTATGGGAGGCTAATGCAAAAAAATAAATACCCCTCAGTTTGCACTGAAGGGTATTTTGTTACATTGTCTATCGCCCTTTTTTAATATTATATACTCGCAGCTTGTAATCAGAAGGATACTTAAGCATAGTTCTGTAAAGAGAGCGGGTATTGGAATCAATGGTATGGGATGCCAGCACAATATCTCTCACATTATATTCAGGGTCTCTGTTATATCCTGTGATAGCCAGAGTATGGTAAGGGACACCGCTTGAATAGCAAAACTGCACCAAGTCACCCAAAAACACCTCTCTGGATAGATTGCTCATATTTTTTATGGCATCTGCATAGCTGTACATGTTATGGACTTCAACCCTATTTATCCAATGGGCTTTGAACACTGCTGCTATCTTCCAGGAGAAGGTTATCCGCTTCTCACTGTCCTTTGCGGTAGCACCGGGCTTGCAATACCAGTTGATACTTTTCTTGTGATTTGCAGGGTTTCTGTCATCCGCCCAGGGCATCCCTCCTGCATAGAGCACTTGCGAAACGAAGTTTGTGCAATCCCCCCCTCCATGACTGAAAGATGGATAGGCCGGATTATAGTTTTTCCAGTATTTATCTATATAAGCCTTTGCCTTTGACCTGTCATAGAAGTTATTTGCTATCCTTGTGCCCCTGGTTTCAAAAGCAGGTATATTAGGATCCTCCTCTCCCAGCTCACATATGAATATAACCGCATCCTCCAGGATTCCATCAACCATTGGATTATCTTCCCGCAAAAGCTGTTCCAATATCTCAGCAGCAAGGACTTCATCCCTCGCACTGGCTTCGTCTATCCCCAGCTTTGCTGTGAGAAACCTTTTTATTCTTTCTTTCCTGTCAATGCCTTGTATGAATACCTCGTCGTGTATCCTCCTGTCAGAATCATTAACAGATATATTGTCATAAAACATAGAAATCCCTCCACAACAAAATGCCCATAAATCATTATATTCCCATATAACGGAAATAATAACTCATGAGCATCTCTTACACTCCCAAAATGCCGCCAGCTAAAATCCTAGCTTCAATTATTTAAGAAATATTATCCCCTGTGGTTATACTCACAATGCGGTTAAGACTATCCCATTGTACATTAGCACCCAGAGCCTCTGCCACAGCTCTTACAGGAGCATAAGTAACACCATTCCTTATAAACGCATCCAGCTCTAAATAACTACCATTTACCATAACCCTTACCTGCTGAAGCTCCCTGGCAACCCCCATCTTGAACTCACTCCATGGTTCTTCCTCTAACATCATTTTGGGACAATTTTTACCTGTAATGTCATAATGCCTATAGAGGTTATCTATAGTGAGGCTGTGCTTTTTCAGAAGATGTGCAGCCAACTCTATGGTTGATTTATATGTTTTGTTCCAATCACCATCTTGGTTAACGCACATCTCAATACCTAAAAGGAAATAATTAGGTGAGATACTGCCTTCCCTTATATCATTTCCTAAACTGCTATACTTTCTAGCACCCACATGATACCCAATCTCATCATCTGGAATGCATCTAATTATTTGTTTGTCATCAACAATATAGTGAGTCGATGCAAAAGCGTTTGTAGTATTGAAATAGTTCCTGTTAGCTAAGGCATCAGCACCAACATCTGTGTTTGCAGTCCAATGTATTACAATGCCTTTCAGCTTTATGATCTTTTTCTTAGGCCTGTTATGGTTCGTAAGCAGCATACTTTTTATTCTCACCATAAACTTATCCCCCTGACACAATGATACTGCTATAATATGCACCATTGCACTAAAAGTTTACAGATTCTACTTACTCTCCTTTTTTACTTTTAACAACCTATAATATTCAACTAAGTGTTCATCCAAAAGTCCGCTTACTCTAATTATTTCACTGTCCAGCAAATTATCTTTCTTTCTAATGAGATCGTTCAATATTATTCGCAATTCTTCTATTTTATCCTTCTGTTCAATAACTTCCTTCATCACTTGCACCTTTCAATAGAAAATATAAATGTAAATCGTACAAAGAGTCTTAGATTATACTATTATTTTAGGACCAACAATCAGTATTATACCATCAAAAATATTACATACAAATAAGTATTTGTAAAAATACCCACTTCTTGTTTCTATCTATAAAAGAAAAACTGGAGGTATCAAGGGATGCCTCCAGTGTGTCAGCCTAAAGTCTCACGTCTACAAAATCGGTGCTTGTTATCAATTCTCCATTTATATATTTTACAGTAATCTGAAATAGCTCTGCTTTGCCCAGCCTTTGCACACATTCCACCAGTTCATCCACTTTGGATACTATGCTGTGCTTCAAATCATTCTTATCTACAGAAAACTTATCCAATACTGCTCCTCCTTGTTTTATTGTCACAGTCGCTGCTGCACTACACCTCCTATACGTAAAATAGTACAATTATGTTAATTTGTTTACGCAATATTAATCTATGAAAATATATGCTAAATTTATTACACAAATCAAAAATTAACTTACCTTTTTATTTCTGTTACTCCACATAGCTGAAAGTATATTTGATATTTTGAAGCTCCTAATCTCATTCCTCAGGTAGCAGTATGCCGTCATATTGTCGCCTTCTATATTCAGCACCTTGATGTCTCTCTCGCTTATACCCTTGTCTGATATATAAATTATACTCACAATCCAACTGCGCTCCTTAGAGACCTTCAATATATGCTCTACCATAATATCACCTTCATTTATTAATATCTTAATAGTACAAAATTCAAGTGAAATAGTAAAACCGCATATATTCCCGTAATCAACCATATGTTTCAATTAAGCTATTATCGCTTTGTATTTCGCGATTATTCATACGAACACTTGTTCTCATTTTTCAGTTCATTAAGGGTTGCTTCAATCTTGCTGCATATAAGACAATCCAGGTCATTTGTAGCCTCTCTCAGCATTACAATTATCGATTCATCCAATATGGAATAAGTATTCTGAAGTGCCTCTAGCTTTACCCTTTCCATATCTTCAAAGGACAGGTGTCCATCAGAATGGGCTCTCTCCAGTTCCTCTACAAGTGTCTGTCTGAGCGTTTTTGCTACCTCTATCACTACCTTGTCCAATAACTCAATATTACTTTTCACTGTATCCTCTAAAGCTCTCCTGTTTATTTCCCTGGTCTTAGCCCTCAGCCACGCTGCTGCAAGTGCTGCTGCAGCGGTGAGAACAGGTACTATAATCAGCAGCAGCTGGTAGAAAATATCCTTGTCCATTTCAGGCGCACCCCCCTTCGATTCTCCTCTCAATACAATAGTATGTCTACTCTAAGAAAAGGTGCAAAAAATAAGAAAAGCTGTGACACAAGTCACAGCTTTTCTTTACTCCGATACCAGTCTCTTTTCCCCTGTCAGCTCCTGTATCGGCTTTATGTTTTGTGTCACTTCCATGGTGCCCATATATTCTCCATTTTCATCCCTTATTGCAAAGTACCTGATATATACGAATAGACCACCCATCTTGATCCAGAAATCCTCGCTGTCTTTTCTGCCTGTTTTAAAGTCCTCCACCAGCTTTTCAACAATATGAACGCTTGCCGGAGGATGGCAGTTATGCACCTGTCTTCCGATAATAGCCTTGGTCCTTGGGAATATCCTTTCCTTGCCTTGCGAGAAGTACTTAACCGCCCCATCCTTATCAACAAAGGTTATATCCAAGGGAAGGTTATTAAACATTAATTCAATTTCTTTTGCTGTCAGCAGCCCTGTTTCAAACTTCAAATTACCATAAATGGCCTTTTGCATTACTTCATCCTGCTTATTATCAAGGTTCATCCTGACAGGCTTCCATTTACCCTGTGGCCCTACGAGGCAGTAACCTATTTCATCACTCTCGTGCTCTATCGCCAGCCACTCATCCTCTGACAAGGTTTCCATAACCATTGGAAAAAGGATATTCTCTTCCTTAAATATCATCTCTATAACTCTGTTGGCTGCCTCTTCAGCCTTCTTGACAAGCTGCTCCTTCTCATCCTTATAGCTCTGAAGCATTGCTTTTACCTGTTTTATAGCAGCTCTTATCTCATCATCCACACCCCACATTACCTTTGGAGGAGCTGTAATACCATACTTCTCCATATAAGGGAACAGAAGATTCTCCTTCCTGCTGTAGTGTTTATATATATCCAAAAGCAAGTTTGTAATTTCCAATAGTTTATATACATTCTCCTTGCTGTCTTCTGCTGTGAACTCCCCTAAGGCGGGTTTCAGTCTTTCGTTTATAAGTTTTTCCAGCTCCCGGTTCTCCAGCTTGAAGGTATGCACCGGATGCCCTGGTGTTTCATCAGGTCCCTGCACCTTGTGAATATCCTCAATAGAGCCCTTAAATACTGCAGCATGGACATCGCAAAGGTTTTGTATTTCTTCCACAGGCATACCGTCCATAATCAGAGCCTGCTCCATTTCTGATATCTCCGAGGCGGATACACCCTTGATAAGATCTTCAAATCTGGACTTCACATCTTCCACTGTCTTACCTGCATGCAGCTCCATAATAAGCTCTTTCAATACCTTTTGCCTGTACTCACGATTGTTTATGATTTCACTCATCTATACCCCTCCTAACCTTTTATAATATATCCCTTACTCTCAAAGACCTGCTTTATTTTTTCCAAGCTTATGCTTTTCATAGCTGCACCTTTAGGAATAGTCATAAAACGTCCTGCAGTATTCAGCATTCCCTCATTGGCTATGCTTTCAAAGCCTAATTCCTTCATGATGTTCACTATCTCCGGGTTTTCCCGCGAAAGCTCATATATTGTCTTCTTTAAATCAATTTCTCTTGACATAGCAACAACTCCTTACCTTAAGTTCTATCCCGTACAGAGCAGAATTAATTCAGTTTCACCCCAAAAGCCTTAAAGAGTATATTGTTTTCAAGGTGTATATGCTGGAACAAATCCGACTCCAATTCCTCAAGCCTTTGAAAGGTGATGCCGTAAGTTCTGCAGCCATCCTCCGGAAGAGTGTAATTCTGGGTGATTTCCCGAAGCTCCTTCAAAATCCCCCCTGCACCTTCATGCTCATCCTCTAGCTCTTTTATTGTCGAAGCTATCCTCCCGACCATTTCTAATGAAGGATTTCTATCATACTCCTTTATCATCGGAAACAGAATCTCCTCTTCCTTTATAAGATGCTGTTCCAAATCTGCCTTAAGGCTGTGAAAGAGCTTGTGCACCTTGAACAGCACATCCCCATGGTTTTTCCCATGCACCTTCAGAATGGTGTTAACATATTCACTTATCAAAGGCAGCTCGGTTCGCAAATATGAATGGTGTGTGTTTACGATATAATCAATAAGCCTGCTGGGTTTCATCGTTTTGAAATCAACATTTTCCTTGCTGTATTCCTGCATTTCCTCATAAGCCTTATCAAGCCTTTCAAGAACTTCATTGCCGTCCAGCCCCTGCTCTAAAATTGCCTCCTGCAATGGTCTGTTGCCCCCACAACAGAAGTCTATTCTGTACTCCTTAAAAATATCACCGGCCTTTGGCATTGCTGAAACAATAGCCCCTATACTCTGTGTACTGTTGAATCTACTCATACAAATCTCTCCTTTCGAATATCACTTTGGATATTCTTTGCATTTTTTCATTATTTATTATATATTTGTTCTTATTACTAATGGTACTCGCTGATGTTTTGTTTACCTTAAATAAATATTACTATATTATATAATCCAAATATGTGATTTAAATCATATTGATTGGTAAAGTTTATCACTATATCATTCATTTTTATGGGATTAAAAAAACTCGCCGTTTCCGACGAGCTTATTATTCTTAATACTCTGCTTTCAAGGTTTTCAGTGCCTCTTCCCACGCGGCCTGAGCTTCACTGAATTTATCATTAGGAGCGGTAAGCTGGAAATAAATATCCTGGTCCCGATCTGTTGTGCGAAGAAATATATTCTGACTGGACCTTTTCTGACCGGGAAGCCTTCAAATCTGTTTTCCTGGAGATCGTTACCGCTTTGGCTTCGCTTTATATGGAGGCAAAAGACAGCAAGCTGGCAGAAAAGCTTTTACTTAAGGTGCTGTCCATTGATCCGTACAATGAAGAAGTATGTTGTATGCTGCTTGTTCTGTATATAACAGTGAATCAAAGAAGCAGGGCTGCAAAGCTTTATTCGGATTTTGAAAACCGTCTGGTGAAAGATCTGGATATTATGCCTGATAAAAAGCTCTCCGGCATGATAAAGGACTTGCCTTAAAGAGCAAGTCCTTTATCTATATAGCTTTATCGATAACAAAATTAATTTTCAACAGTGCAAACCATATTTCTGCCTTTTTCTTTTGCTTCATACATTGCATCATCTGCCTGCATTATCAGCTTCTCAGTGGTTTCCCCTTTATCCGGAATATTTGAAGCTACCCCAAAGCTTGCAGACAGCTTTATAGGCTCCTTGAGATACAACAGCTTAATGCTTAGCTCCTCAACCGCTATCCTCATACGTTCTGCCACTCTTTTTCCCTGCTCCTTATCTGTACTCGGCAGACATACAATAAACTCCTCACCGCCTTGGCGACCAATAAAATCGTGCTGTCGGCAAACCTCGGACAGGCATATTGAAAACTTCTGCAATACAAGATCACCAACCTGATGCCCGTGAGTATCATTTATTTGTTTAAAATGATCAATATCTGCAATTAATATGCATATCGGGGATTTCTCGCTGGCTGCCCTATGAAATTCTTCTTCAAATCTTTCAGAAAAGGCACGACGACTCAATACTCCGGTTAGAAAATCAGTAGCTACAAGTTTATCTACTTCAGATTTAGCTTTTAATAATTCTTCCTCTTTTATTTTACGTTCTGTAATATTGTTAACAACTCGAATTATTGATGCTTTGCCATACTCTGTTCCCGGAATATATGTTGTAGTTACGTCAGCATATATTATCTGTTTGTTCTTATCAATGTATCGGACTTCTGACCTGTGCGAACTGCATTTTCCACTAACCAGGTCTTCCACAATATCGTGGATGTGTTTACTGTCCTCCGGATGGATTATGTTTGAAAGCTGATTCATTTCCTCTTTTGTATAGCCAAGCATGTCCAGATATGCCTGGTTGGCATCAATCAAATTTTCATCACAGTCTCTGAGTACTATTCCAGTACCGGCATTGTCAAAAATAGCTGTTAGTCTTGCATTACTCACTCTCAGCTCCTGCTCAACCTTCTTTCTGGTTGTAATGTCGCGGGTAACACAAATCATTTCTTTGACGGAGCCATCATCGCTCATGATATTTCTTACTGTAGTCTCAACCCATATGTATTTTCCATCCTTGCGCCTCATTCTGAACACTTGAGTATAATTGTCTCCGGTTTTTTTTGAAACTGAAGATGTCTTTTTTATTATGTTAATGTCTTCCGGGTGAATATACTCATAGGATGAAGTACCTATGAACTCCTCAGGATTATAACCGAATAATTGTGCAATGGATGGAGTAACGAAAATCACCTTGCCCCCTGGCTCGTGAGTTGATATCATATCTAATAGGTTATCTGCTGTCATTGTATAATATGACTTCATTATATAGTTTACATTTGCTGAAATGATGTATTCACAAGTAAAATAAGCTAGTATTGCACCAAATATGTAAGTCGGCCAATAATATGCCAATGTTTCTAAAAGCTTGATTTTATCGTCGATTAAAAAGATTAGTGCCCCATTGGATAGCAACATAGACAGCATAAAAATCAAGACATATTTACTTAATCTTGAAAGCTTTGTACTGCAAATGTATGCAGCTCCTGCCCCTATCAGCAATGCAGTAATTAAGCCTGTAATAGAGGCGATATTTGTGCCAAAAAGAATTACACGGTAAATAGCAATAATAACTGCTGCAACCGATGCTGCCAAAGGTCCGCCCATTATACCCGAACATATAATGGCAACATTTCTTAGATCAATAATCACATTATGTGCCATTTTTATTGTAAATAACATCAGAATTACACCAAGTATTCCAAAAACCACACCCAATAAAACCTGAATTTTCAAACTCTGCTTCGTATCAAAGTTGCTTCTCTTGAAGACCTGTCCGATTACCAGCAGAAAAGCTACTAATATAGATATATTGGTGAAAATGTCGTGAATCATAATATCCCCATTCCGTCATTAGTTTTAATTAATATTCCATACATATTTCGACAAATTATTATTTTCTCCTTTATATATCGACATTTATCATAAAATATGTAGTAGCTTTATAAAATTTTCGAATAAAAAGATTCTCTGTTTTCAGTGAGTTTCTATTGCGTTCTTTCCGTGCTGCTATTATACTTCCATATCGCGAATTTTATTGCTGTATAGGTAACCTCAGGAGGCAGCGCTTCCTTTATAGGCTTTAACTTCTTAGTGCCATTAGCTTCTATTGCACTCATTATCTCCTCTTCCAAATCCTTTGGAATTAAGCACTCATAATCCAGGACCAGGCCCTTTTCCAGACAGTCAATCAGATGATCCTCTATCGTTACTTGCGATAATCCCCGCTCCTCGCATATTTCCTTCATTGATTTACCACTGGTATAGAGCTCATATGTTATGAGGCGCGTATCCTTATTTGACTCATTTTTCATCCTGGGCTTCTCCTGCTTTTCTATTGCAAGTTCAGGTTGTGCCAGGTTGTTTTCCTTGACATATACATTTATTAATTCTATAAATCGGTCCCCGTACTTTTCCAGCTTGAACTTCCCAATACCTGATACCTCAAGCATTGCTTCATAGCTCGTGGGCAGTTTCTTGCACATATCATTTAAAGTAGCATCTGAGAATACTATAAATGGTGGGACATTTTGCTTCTCAGCTATTTCTTTTCTTAGCTGGCGTAATTCTTCGAATAAGATATTATCGATTTTAAATTCTGATTTTTGTGCTTTCTGATGTTCCTTTGCGATATTCTGCTTTATATAGAGTTGGCCATTATCACCTAACCAGCTGTTAGCTTTCCGGCTCAATGCAAGCACCGGATATTTATCACCCTTTATATCTATAAAACCCTCCGAAATCAAATATGAAATAATCTCTTTAATCGTTTCCTTTGAATATTCTTTCATTATTCCGAAGGTTGACAGTTTCTCAAAGCCCATCTGTCTTAGCTTTCCGGAATTAGCACCCTTTAGAACATCTGTAACCACACCGCTTCCGAACCTCTCTCCTGTTCTTTTCATGCAAGAAAGGATTTTCTGTGCTTCCAGGGTGATATCCGTCTGTTCCGTATTACTCATGCAATTTCCGCAGTTACCGCATTCCTGTGGTGCATCCTGCTCACCGAAATACCTTAGTATGTATCCTCTTATGCAGCTATCTGTGTTGCAGTAATCTACCATTTCCTGCAGCTTTTTATAGCTGCTGGTTTTATCTGAGTTTTCGCCGCCATTTTCAATCAGAAGTTTGTTTGTAACAGTATCCGCTGCACTATATAGCAGAATGCATTCGGCTTTTTCTCCATCACGGCCTGCCCTTCCTGCCTCCTGATAATAGTTTTCCATGGTTTTTGGCATATTGTAATGGACAACATAGCGGATATTCGACTTATCAATACCCATTCCAAAAGCATTTGTAGCAACGATAACCTGTGCTCTATCATATATGAATGCTTCCTGGTTGCTTGTTCTCTCATTGTCATTAAGGCCTGCATGGTACCTGGTTGCTTTTATGCCCTTCTTGTTAAGCTTCTCACACACACTCTCGACTGTTTTTCTGGTTGCACAATAAATAACACCTGCGCTACCGGCATGTTTCTTAATATATCCCGTAAGGAAAGCAAATTTATCACTTGGCTTGTCCACCTCAAAATACAGGTTTTCTCTATCAAACCCTGTTACCAGGACATATGGTTTCTTAAGCTTCAGCAGCTTCCTTATATCCTCCTTAACCTGTGGAGTAGCAGTAGCTGTAAATGCAGCTACAACCGGCCGTTTTGGCAGCTTTGCTATCATGCCTGCTATCTTTGTATAGCTGGGTCTAAAATCATGACCCCACTCAGATACACAGTGAGCTTCATCCACAGCCACAAAGGTTATGTTCATCTCGGATAGCAGCTCCCAGAAGCTCTCTGTATCCAATCTTTCAGGAGCGATATAAAGCAGCTTGTACACCCCGCATTGTGCGTTATCTACAACGCTTCGATATTCCTGCATACTCAAGGAACTATTAATAAACGCTGCCTTAATACCCATTTCATTCAAGGTGTCCACTTGATCCTTCATAAGCGAAATAAGCGGTGAGATAACTATTGTTGTTCCCTCTAGTGCCAGCGCAGGTATTTGAAAGCATAGAGACTTTCCTGCCCCGGTAGGCATAATGCCCAATACATCTTCCCCGCTTAATATTTTATCTATTATTGATTTTTGTCCCAGCTTAAACGTGGAATACCCGAAGTATTCCTGCAATATCTGAACTGTTTTATCCTGCATAGTACCTTCTCCCATAGATTAATTTAAGTATTTAGCAAACATATGTTCTTAATCTATTCTACTACGTTTTCCTAAAACTGTAAACAAACAAAAACTCGTCCCAGAGGACGAGTTAGATAGATGAAAAACCAACCAGAAACTTGTACTGGTATATAACGGTGTAAACAAAGCAAGCAGAGATATATAGCTAAAGAAGCTTATACAAGCCTTGTTAATGGTACTTAGTAACGGAGCCTTAGAAAAGTCGTATGCGAG
>FWWL01000656.1_pt1 | contig 92316 bp, 89 predicted proteins | sample 2228331 | NCBI WGS metagenome assembly FWWL01 (sample SAMEA103939775, study PRJEB20133) | metagenome | reverse complement strand
AAATCGGCAAAGTTCGGCGCCCGCGCCCGCAGGCGATAGGCCGCCTGCCGGCTCATGCCCACACTGCGCGCCGCGCGCGCCACCTTGCCATGCTGCGCCAGCGCCTTGAGGAAGGCCATCGCCTTCGGCCCGGTCCAACGGGAGTTATCGGGGGTGAGGGTTGGTGGGGGTGCTTCGGGGGTGTCGCTCATCGCTGAGGATAAGCCACGGATGGGCGCGTGTAGGAAAGGGGTCTGCGCCGTCAGTCGGTGCAACCGGTGACGAAGGCGCGCGCGATGGCGGCGGGCACCGGCGGAAGTGCCACGGTCTGCGCGCCGTAGCTGACCCCCACTCCCTCCGCCCCGGTGAGGATGGCCGGGAGATCGGCCGGTACCGAACCTTCCCCGCTCACCCCGCCGCGATTCGCATCGCCCGCCGGATCGGCGATCAGTGCGACCACCGTGCCGCCGGAACCCAGCGCCATCCGCTCCTCGCTGCCGATCGGGCGGAAGCCGTTGACGTTGACCAGCAATCCCCCGTCCGCCGGGCAGAACATGTGCACACGGGCCGGTTCGCCCTCGGTCACGCCGAAGAACAGCCCGTCGCCCTCGCCGCTGGCCACCGTCTCCCATTCGCCCGAGGGAAACGTCTTTCCCGCATCGGAGGGCGACATCGACCGTGCGGGTGCGGGCGTGCCGGATGGCACAGCGGGCGAAATGCCCTCGTCGGCGGGCGCGGAGGGCTCCTGCGAACAGGCAAGGAGTGCCAAGGGGACGATGGCAAGGATGGCAAGCCGGGATGCAATGCGCGTCATGCAGATAACAGCGCGAAGGGGGCGTCGGGGTTCCCGGTGCCTTGCGGGATGGCTGGCCTTATCCGGCGTGGGCCAAGGCGTCGAAAGCGTGCAGAGAGCCGTTCAAAGGGCTGCGAAGGCCTTCCTGTCGCCTCGCGCCAGGTCATCACCCCGCCACCCGAACCCGTCACCCCGGCCCCGAGCCGGAGTCCCGCTCTCCTTAAAGTGTGGCGACAGGAAAAGGGGGGCCCGTGTCAAGCCCGGGGTGACGGGGCTGTGGCAGGTCCTTCCCGAAGACATTGCCGATTTTCTTGCATGATTTTCGCGCTAGCCCGGTAATACAAAGAAAAGGTGCGCCGGGCTATTGCGCTTCAACAACGTGCGAAGGGCTGCGTACTGGAGATGCGGCCCGTGTTGGGTCGCTCGCAAGCATTGGATGGATGGACGGAGAGAAATGGAGACGATCGACTTCTTGCTGGACCGCCCGGTTGCCCTGATCATCGTGCTGGCGATCGGCGCTCTGATCGGGGCGACGGTGGAGCGGACGCTTGAAGGGTTCGACCGTGAAAAGCGCAGGGCCTATTGGCGCGGGCACAATGCCGCCAAGGGGTCCGGCAAGGGCAATCGCCCCGGGCCCGCCGCGCAGAAAGAGCCCGAAGCGCAGCGCGCCGATCTGGCGGCCGACCAGCTCAAGGCGGTGATGGCGGCGAAGTTCATGCCGCGCCCGCTGCTCAACCGGCCGGAGGCGGCGGTGTTCAAGGCGCTCGATGCGGCGGTGATCGCGCGCAACCCAGGCTGGCAGGTGATGGCGCAGGTGTCGCTGGGCGAATTCCTCGGCAGTTCCGACAAGGATGCCTTCGCCGCCATCAACAGCAAGCGCGTCGATTTCGCGCTGATGGACGAACAGGCCTGCGTGCGCCACGTCATCGAATACCAGGGCACCGGCCATCACCAAGCGGGCGGCGCGGCTGCGGCACGGGACGCGGTGAAGAAGGAAGCCGTCAGGAAAGCGGGGATCGGCTACCACGAGGTCGTCGCAGGGCACACGACCCCAGCGGAACTAAAGGCGTTGGTGGCGCGGTTGGTTGCGGAGTAAGGGCCACCCGTTGTGAATTCAGACCCTGCCCCCGACCTCGGCCCGCCCGCGGGCGAAATTACCATCCTCGTCGATGCCGACGCCTGCCCGGTGAAGGAGGAGATCTACCGCGTCGCCGAGCGGCATGGCACGCATGTCCGCGTGGTCAGCAACCAGATGTTCCGCGTGCCCGTGAGCGCGCGGGTGAAGCGGGTGACGGTTTCGGGCGCGTTCGACGCGGCGGACGACTGGATCGCGGAACACGCCGGGCCGCGCACGCTGGTGGTGACGGGCGACATCCTTCTCGCCGACCGCGCGCTGAAGGCCGGCGCGACCGTGCTGGCGCACACCGGCAAACCCTTCGACGCCGGTTCCATCGGAGGCGCAATAGCCACCCGCGCGATCATGGCCGACCTGCGCGCCGGGATGGACGGGCCTTTAGGCGGGAGCGGCGGAGGGCCGGCACCGTTCCGCAAGGAGGACCGCTCGCGCTTCCTGCAAGCTTTGGACCGTGAGTTGGTGCGGTTGGGGCGATAGGTTTCACCACAGTCGAAGCTGTATAAATGCGGTCATTCGCGGAGCTTGCCTGGTAGGTCTACCGCGGCTCATGCCGACAGGAGAAGACGTAAAGACGGACCGAAAAAGCGCGCGCGATTGTTGAGAGTGCATTTTCGGGAGATAATTTTTGTGTAATTCCCCCCATTCAAGGTTTTGACAAACGGGGGTTGGCGATGTCACCGGAATTATTGCGTGAAATTTCTGAACAGTATCTCCGACCGTTTTTCTCCGGCGCGAGACTTGAAAGTGGAACAATAAATTCAACTGTGCGGGCAGATAGAGCAGCTCATGACGGACCGCTTTCCATAAAATTCAAAGTTAATCTAAAAGATCGATATCGTCTAGTACTGACCCGATCCCAACCTTTTACTTTTTCTCGCAATCGTATAATTACAGAAATAGACGTTGTTCGAGCATTTTGTGATATCTTAGCGGAAATGGAGGAACAATTAGAAGGCCCATTAAAGAATGATCTTTTATCGACCTTCCAGCGTCGCGTCGTGGCACGGGCCCTTGGAACTAGCACAAACGAAGCGACCATACTTAATGGGATTGATCAACTCGTTCGTTGGGGAAACCGGCTTTACGAAGGCGCACCTATCTCAGCAGCAATTGGATTCCGTCCGACACAGCAAGTTCACACGCCAAGCTTGGACCAGATTGGCGATCTGGATTTTGCTGCCGTATTAAGCAATGGATTTGATACCATATTGGAATTCGATTATAATCGTGGATTTATTGGATTGCAACCATTGCAGGGTTATGAAGAGCTTCTATTCAAGTCACCTTTGAGACACGGACACGTCGCAGAATGGACATCGCGTCACCGTAATAGACTTGCAATGACGTTGAATCGTCTTGGAGAAATTCTAATCTTCCGCGATCGGGAACTAGTTTTCGCGCGACGATCTGGAAGATGGCATTATCTGACACATGACCCGGTAATTGCGCAGATGAACGTTCCACGGGACGTTGATCTGCGGCAAGCAATTTACGGAACCTGCCTTGATGCATCTTTTGCAAGGACAGGTGCATGTATTGGCGTGGTGAGTGTACATGGTTCCGGGACATGGAGACGCTTGATTGACGAAGGAGATGATCTGACGAGCTCTCAAACAGACAAGGCAAAATCCTTGCGAAAGGTAATTCGAAATACGAAGTTCACAAATCTTGATCGCCGTACGCGTCAAGAGTTGGTCGCCATTGATGGCGCCACCATCATCAGTCACAAAGGTGACATCTTAGCTGCGGGGGCAATTCTCCGAGTTCCAGGTGGCAGCGAAGGCGGGGGCAGATTGGCGGCTTCCAAGGCCATTGCACAATATGGTTTGGGCATAAAGGTATCCCAAGATGGTGGAATTATAGGCTTTCGCAAAGGAGGTCAGGCAGTCTTCAAGATTATGTGATTGCTCAGCCGCTCCGCTAATTTATTCAATCCCGCTCCCGGTCCCCCTGCCCGATGTACAACTCCCGCCCGCCTGCGTTGTAGCGGCGGCTCATCTCCTCCATCCCCTTCAGCGCCGCCTCGCGGCTGGCGGCGGCGGCTTCGGCCCCGCTCTGGGCGCTGGCAACAAAGCCGTCCGCGCCCTGGTTCTGTTTGCTGGCAAAGTCCCGCACATCCTGGCTGATCTTCATCGAGCAGAACTTGGGCCCGCACATCGAGCAGAAGTGCGCGGTCTTGGCACCTTCTGCAGGCAGGGTCTGGTCGTGGTATTGCTCGGCCGTGTCGGGGTCGAGGCTGAGGTTGAACTGGTCGCGCCAGCGGAATTCGAAGCGGGCCTTGGAAAGCGCATCGTCGCGCACTTTGGCGGCCGGGTGGCCCTTGGCGAGGTCGGCCGCATGAGCTGCTAGCTTGTAGGTCACCACGCCCACCTTCACATCGTCGCGGTCGGGTAGGCCGAGGTGTTCCTTGGGCGTGACGTAGCAGAGCATCGCGGTGCCGAACCACCCGATCATCGCCGCGCCGATGCCGCTGGTGATGTGGTCGTAGCCGGGTGCGATGTCGGTGACGAGCGGCCCGAGGGTGTAGAACGGCGCCTCGCCGCAGACCTCGAGCTGCTTGTCCATGTTCTCCTTGATCTTGTGCATGGGCACGTGGCCCGGCCCTTCGATCATCACCTGCACGTCCTGCTGCCAAGCGCGGTGAGTCAGCTCGCCCAGCGTGTAGAGCTCGGCGAACTGCGCCTCGTCGTTGGCGTCGGCGATGGAGCCGGGGCGCAGGCCGTCGCCCAGCGAATAGGCGATGTCGTAGGCCTTCATGATCTCGGTGATCTCGTCGAAGCGTTCGTAGAGGAACGATTCCTTGTGATGCGCGAGGCACCATTTCGCCATGATGCTGCCGCCGCGGCTGACGATGCCGGTGACGCGGTTGGCCGCCATCGGCACGAAGGGCAGGCGCACCCCGGCGTGGATGGTGAAATAGTCCACACCCTGTTCGGCCTGCTCGATCAGCGTGTCGCGGAAGATTTCCCAGGTCAGTTCCTCGGCGATGCCGCCGACCTTCTCCAGCGCCTGGTAGATCGGCACGGTGCCGATGGGCACGGGGCTGTTGCGGATGATCCATTCGCGGGTGTCGTGGATGTTGCGCCCCGTGCTGAGGTCCATCACCGTGTCCGCGCCCCAGCGGATCGACCAGACCATCTTGTCGACCTCGCTGGCGACGTCCGATGCCACCGCGCTGTTTCCGATATTGGCGTTGATCTTGACGAGGAAATTGCGCCCGATCGCCATCGGTTCGCTCTCGGGGTGGTTGATGTTGCTGGGGATGATGGCGCGGCCCCGCGCCACCTCGTCGCGGACGAATTCAGGGGTGATGACATCGGGGATGCTGGCGCCCCAACTCTGCGTGCCTTCGCGGTTGGCGGCGATCAGCTCGCGCGCCATTTCGCGGCCGAGGTTCTCGCGCTCGGCAACGTACTCCATCTCGGGCGTGATGATGCCGCGCCGCGCATAGTGCATCTGGCTGACGTTCGCGCCGGCACGCGCGCGGAGCACCTTTTTCGAGACATTGGGGAACGCCGGGACGCCGCCGCTGCGGTCGGGGCCGAGCTGGCCGTTGTCCTCCGGCTTGACCTCGCGCGCGGCATATTCCTCGACATCGCCGCGGGCCATGATCCACTCGCGCCGCAGTTGCGGCAGGCCGGCCTGGATGTCGATGGCCGCCTCGGGGTCGGTGTAGGGGCCGGAGGTGTCGTAGACCCGCACAGGCTCCTCCCCGCCCTCGAGATAAATCTCGCGCATGGCGACGCGCACGCCGCTGCCGGTGCGGGCACCGACATGGATCTTCTTCGAGCCGCGGATGGGGCCAGTGGTCACGCCGATTTCGAGCTTCGAATTGATGTCAGCCATGGGTCAGGTCTTTCGTTACAGGGTCTGGAGCCGCGACAGGGCGGCGAAGAGGAGGCCGGCGCCGAGCAGCGCGTCGATCCCGGCGATAAGGGTGGAATAGGTGCCGAGCACCTTGCGGCCCAGCCCCATGATGCGGTCCGGCGCGGCGAGGATCAGCAGCCCCTTGGCCACGCCCAGCCCGCCGATCACGGTGACGACCATCGCGAGCCAGTCGGCGGGGTTCCACGCAACCGCGAGATAGACGAGCGCGCCGAACATCAGCGTCACGAAACCGGTGACGAAGCGCAGCGCGACGGACGCTTCCAGCTCCTCGACCAGCTTCGCCCAGCCGCCCGGTGCGCGCAGTTCGCCGACACTCGCCGCAAGGATGGCGAGGCCCGTGAACAGGGCGATCCAGGCTGGCAGGGCATCGGCTTGCGCCACGGCTCAACTCCTCGCGATCCGGCGCATGCGGACAGGGGGAGGATGCGGCGAACACCACCCTTCCCTCCGCCCGCGCTAACGGGATCAGGTTCGACGGGTCGGGCGCTGCTTACACGCCCCTCTCAGCCATGAGCAGGCTCCCCGGGGATGCCCGCCTTCTAGCGGGTCGCGGCGACAGAATCCAGCGCCGCGCCTAGCGAAATGCGAGCCCCTCGAATGCGCCCGAGGTGCGCCACGCGGCGATGTGGTGGAAGAACGCCATCGCCCCGCCCGGATGGCCGACGCTGTAGCGATCCCGGTCGCGCAGCCCGGCGCCTTCGTTGTTGTAATAGCCGGGCGTGCATTCGGTATTGCCCAGCGCATTGCCGCGCCCGGTCAGCAGGAAATCGAGCCAGGCCTGCTCGGCCTCTGCCGTGGGTTCGACTTCCCGCAGCCCCTCGCGCTCCATGTGCGCGACGATGGCGGCGATGGTATCGGCGTGATCGACGAGATTGTGCGGATAATTGGCGATGAAGGCCGCGCCCTGCGTCGCCTGCACCAGGAAGGCGTTGGGAAAACCGTGCATCTGCAGCCCGTGCAGCGTGCGCATCTCGCTGCCCCAATGCTCCGACAGCTTGACGCCGCCGCGCCCGACCGGATCGAAACCGGTGCGACTCTCGAAGTCGGTCCAGACTTCGAAGCCGGAGGCATAGACGATGCAATCGACTTCGTATTCGGTGCCGTTCGCGACCACGCCTTTTTCGGTAATGCGCTCGACCCCCTGCCCGTCGGTGTGCACCAGCGTCACGCCGGGGCGGTTGAAGGCTTGCAGATACTCGTCGTGGAAGCACGGCCGCTTGCACAGCTGGCGATACCAGGCCTTGAGATTCTCCGCCGTCGAGGGGTCCTCCACCAGCTCTTCGGCGCGGCGGCGGATTTCCTCCATCTTCTGGAAGTCCGCATCCTCGAACAGTTCGAGCACCTTTTCCGGTGTCCAATCGGCGGGCGGCACCTTCATCATGTTGGCCCGGATGCGCTTGGCGAGGTCGGTCCAGCCGTCGCTCACCAGATCCTCGGCCGGCATGCCCATGCCGAAATGGGCGGTGAAGTTTTCCTGCCATGCCTTCTGCCAGCCCTCGCCGGAGACCTGCGCAAACCAGACGGGGTCGATCGGCGCATTGGCGCGGACATCGACCGAGGACGGAGTGCGCTGGAAGACGAACAGTTCCTTCGCGTATTTCGCGGTCTCGGGCACGCATTGCACTGCGGTGGCGCCGGTGCCGATGATGGCGACGCGCTTGTCGGCGAGCCCGGTCATCGGCGCGCCTTCGGGATCGCCGCCGGTATAGGCGTAGTCCCACCGGCTGGTGTGGAAGCTCTTGCCCCTGAAGCTTTCGATCCCCGGCAGGCCCGGGAGCTTGGCGACATGCAGCGGCCCCGTGCCCATCCCGACATACTTGGCCGTGAAGCGGTCGCCGCGATTGGTGTCGATCACCCAGACGCCGCGCGCCTCGTCCCACTCCATCGCCGTCACCTGGGTATGGAACAGCGCATGTTCGTACAGCCCGAACTGCCGCCCGATGCGGGCGCAATGTTCGCGGATTTCGGGGGCATGGGCGTATTTCTCGCTCGGCATGTGGCCGGTTTCCTCGAGCAGCGGCATGTAGACCATGCTCGCCGTGTCGCATTGTGCACCGGGATAGCGGTTCCAGTACCAGGTGCCGCCGAAATCGCCGCCCTTGTCGATGATCCGCACGCTGTCGATGCCGGCCTGCTTCAACCGCGCCCCGGCGCAAAGCCCGGCGAACCCGCCGCCGACGAAGGCGAAGGTGACGTGATCGGTGACCGGCTCGCGCTCCACCATCGGCGTGTAGGGATCGACCGCAAGGTCGGCGAATTCGCTTTCCAGCCGGACATACTGCGCCGAGGCATCGGCGCGCAGCCGCTTGTCGCGCTCCTCGGCATACTTCGCCTTGAGTGCGTTCTTGTCGATGGCCGGTGCAGTGGTCGCCATGCGTTGTGTCTCCCCTCATGTACAGGTTGCCAGATTCGTCTCGCTATGCAACCTTTCGCGGCGGGAAGAGGAGGCAGTCATGGCCACAGCCGTGCAGGAGAAGTGGGCGATCACACCCGTCGATGTCAGCCGCGAGGCGCTCTATGTCGAAAACCGCTGGCATGAACCCTTTGCCCGGCTGAGGCGCGAAATGCCCGTCAGCTACTGCCCTGAGAGCCTCTACGGCCCCTACTGGTCGGTGGTGACGCACGACATGGTCGGTGAAGTCGAGCTGGATCACGAAACCTATTCGTCGAGCTGGATGAACGGCAACATCACCATCACCACGCCGCCGCCCGAGAGCAACCTGCCCAATTTCATCGCCGCCGACCCTCCGGTCCACACCGCGCAGCGCAAGGTGATCCAGCCCGCCTTCGCCCCCAGCCAGATGAAAACGCGCGAGGTGCAAGTGCGCGAACGATGCGCCTTCCTGCTCGACAAGCTGCCGGTGGGCGAAACCTTCGACTGGGTGACCGAGGTCTCGATCCCGCAGACCATGGGAATGCTGTGCATCCTGTTCGACATGGATCCCGATGCCGAGACGCCCGATCTGAAGCGCTGGTCGGACTACGCCAGCGGCGTGGGCGAAAACGCCCAGAGCGACGAGTACCGCGCCGAATGGGTCAAGCAGATGCACGAAATGCTGGCGCGGTTCGACCAGTTGCTCGATGAACGCCGCGCCGCCCCGCCGGCCGACGACCTGCTGAGCCGTATGGTTCATTCCGAGGCGATGGGCAGCCTCACGCCGATGGAGCGGCTGGCCAATATCGCCCTGCTGATCGTCGGGGGCAACGATACCACGCGCAATTCAATCAGCGGGCTGGTCGAGGCACTGGACCTGTTCCCCGACCAGCTCGATGTGCTGCATGGCGACGCCGCGCTGATCCCCAATGCGGCGCAGGAAATCATCCGCTGGCAATCACCCGTGACACACATGCGCCGCACCACCACGCGCGATACCGAACTGGGCGGGCAGCGCATCCCGGCGGGCGAGAAAGTGGTGATGTGGTATATCTCGGCCAACCGCGACGAAGCCGTCTTCGCCGATCCCGACCGCTTCGACGTCGCGCGCGACAATGCCCGCCGGCATCTCTCCTTCGGCCACGGCATCCACCGCTGCGTCGGCGCACGGCTGGCCGAGGCGCAGATCGGCACGGTGATCGAGGAAATCGTCGAGCGCGGCTGGCGCATCGTCCCGCAAGGCACGCCGACCCGGCTGGCGAGCCCGTTCCTCCATGGCTTCACCCGGATGCCGGTGAAGATCGAGAAGCGCTGAATTCCGGAGAAGATCGCACAATGGCCTTTCGCATGACAGAGATGGTGGGATGCGAATTCCCGCTGTTTGCCTTTTCGCACTGCCGCGACGTGGTCGCCGCAGTCAGCCGCGCGGGCGGGTTCGGCGTGGTCGGGGCGGTCAGCTCGACGCCCGACCAGCTCGAACAGGAACTGCGCTGGATCGACGACCATGTCGACGGCAAGCCCTACGGCGTCGATGTGCTGATCCCCGAAGTGCAGGCGGTGAAGATGGACATCACCGCCGACGAGATCATCTCCCAGATACCGGCGCACTATCGCGACTTCACCCGCGCCATCCTGCGCGAGGCGGGCATCGCGGAAGAAAACGCCGAGCCGATGGGCGGCAAGCAGCGGCCCAATACCTCTCTGGGGCAGGAACTGCTGGAAGTTGCCTTCAACCACCCGGTGCGGCTGATCGCCAATGCGCTGGGCACCGCACCGCCGGAGATGATCGAGGCCGGCAAGAAGCGCGGTATCCCCGTGGCAGCGCTCGTCGGGGCCAAGGAACACGCGATGAAGCAGATGGCCGCCGGGGTCGATATCATCGTCGCCCAGGGCGGCGAGGGCGGCGGGCATTGCGGCGATGTGGCGACGGTGGTGCTGATCCCCGAAGTGCTCGACGCGATCGAGGAGGCAGGGGCCGACATCCCGGTGCTGGCGGCCGGCGGGATCATGACCGGCAAGCAGATGGCCGGGATGATGGCAATGGGGGCCGAGGGCGTGTGGTGCGGCAGCGTCTGGCTCGCCACCAGCGAGGCGGAGACGACGGAGGTCTTCCGTGAGAAAATGATCGCCGCCTCCAGCCGCGACACCATCCGCTCCAAGCACCGCACCGGCAAGTACAGCCGCCAGCTGCGCAGCGAATGGCACAGCAAATGGAAGGAGGCTGATATCCCCGCACTGCCCATGCCGCTGATGATGCTGCTCTCCGAACCGACCTTGCGCGCGATCGACAAGGCCAGCGTCAACGGCAACCGCGCGGCGCAGGAACTGGCGACCTATTTCGTCGGCCAGGGCGTCGGCATGGTCAAGGAGCAGCGCGGCGCAGGCCAAGTGGTGCAGGACTTCAAGGAAGACTTCGCTGCTGCCTATGAACGGATGATGGGGCTGCTGGCATGACGGCGCTCCCGAAGGTCTGCATCATCGGCGCGGGGTGCAGCGGCTTCACCACCGCCAAGCGGCTGCAGGACTACGGCATCCCGTTCGACATCTTCGAAGCGTCCGACAACATCGGCGGCAACTGGTACTACAACAACCCCAACGGCATGTCGTCCTGCTACCAGAGTCTGCATATCGACACCTCGAAATGGCGGCTGGCGTTCGAGGACTATCCCGTCCCGGCCGCATGGCCCGACTACCCGAGCCACGAGCAATTGCTGCAATACTTTCACGACTACGTCGACCACTTCGACCTGCGCCGGCACATCATCTTCAATACCCGCGTCGAGAAGGCCGAGCGGCGCAGCGAGGGCGGCTGGGACATCACCCTCTCGACAGGCGAGACGCGGCACTATGACGCGCTGGCGGTCGCCAACGGGCACCACTGGGCGGCGCGCATTCCGGACTATCCGGGCGAGTTCACCGGGCCGCAGATCCACAGCCACGACTACCGTACCCCGACCGCGCCGGTCGATTGCATGGGCAAGCGGGTGCTGGTGGTGGGCATGGGCAACAGCGCCATGGACATCGCCAGCGAGCTGTCGCAGCGCACCGTTGCATCGAAGCTTTTCGTCTCGACCCGGCGCGGGGTGTGGATCTTCCCCAAGTACTTCCGTGGCCAGCCGCTCGACAAGAACCCGGCCCCGGCCTGGATGCCCAAGTCGGTGCGCCAGTGGCTCGGCGCGCGGATGGTCAAGAACCTTGTCGGCAGGATGAGCGACTACGGCCTGCCCGAGCCGGACATCGGTCCGTTCGAGAGCCACGGCACCGTCAGCGGCGAATTCCTCGTCCGCGCGGGTTCGGGCGACCTGACGATGAAGCCCGCAATCGAACGGCTCGATGGCGACGGCGTGGTCTTCACCGACGGCACCCGCGAAGAGGTCGATGCGATCATCTGGGCGACCGGCTACGACATCCGCTTCCCCTTCTTCAGCGATCCGGCCTTCACCGCCGACGAGGACAATCGCCCGCCGCCGCTGTTCAAGCGCATCCTAAAGCCCGAAGTGCCCGACCTGTTCTACATAGGCCTCGCCCAGCCGCTGCCGACGCTGGTCAATTTCGCCGAGCAGCAGTCGAAGCTGGTCGCGGCCTACCTCGCAGGCGAATACGCCCCGCCCCTACCTGCCGAGATGCACCGCACGATCGTGCGAGACGAGGAATACCATACAGGCCAGTACTACAAGGCGCGGCGGCACACGATCCAGCTCGACTTCGACAGCTACGTCCGTGACCTGCACAAGGAGATCAAGGCCGGGGCGAAGCGGGCGGCGGCGCGGGGCAGGGTGTTGCCGGTACAGGGGCGTCAGGTTCGCGAGGCGGAGCAGGTGTGAGGCCCGAAGGACAGTCCGCCCGCTCCTCCGCCCCGACGGTGCATCTCTCCCGTCTCCGCGACCTGACCACGATGACTCCGCTCGCCTCGGGCCATGCGTTCCTGTCGGCTGCAAGCGGCATGGCGGTCGTGGGTAAGCGGCTGTGCGTTGTCGCGGATGACGACCATTGCCTGGCGTTGTTCGCGCTCGATGACGATGCGCCGGCAACGCTGGTTCCGCTGATTGCAGGCGAGCTCCCGCGCGAGGCGGCGGCACGCAAGCGGGCCAAGCCCGACTTCGAGGTGCTGGTCGCGCTGGAAGGCAGCGACGGCACCCGCCTGCTCGCGCTCGGTTCGGGCTCGACCCCGCAGCGGATGCGCGGCGCCATCGTCGAGCTGGCAGCGAGCGGTATCGCTCCGGCTGTCCGACCGCTCGACTTGCGCCCGCTGTTCGCCGCCATCGCCCCGCTGGTCCCGGAAGTGAATGTCGAAGGCGCAGTGGTGGCGGGCGAGGACATGCTGCTCTTCAACCGCGGCAACATGACGCATCCAGCCTCGCAAGTGGTCGCCGTGCCAATTGCCGACATCCTGGCCGGAACTTGCATGAGGGCCGCGCTCCGCGCCGAACTGGCGCTGCCGGTGATTGCGGGCGTGCCCTTCACCGTCACCGACGCCGCCCGGCTCGCCAACGGGCACATCCTGCTCTCCGCAGTCGCGGAAGCCACCGCTGACAGCTACGCCGATGGCAAGCTGGCAGGCGCCGCGATCGTCGAGCTGGGCTCCGCGCTGGAGGTGCTGGCGATCCATCCCGTGGACCCGCCGCTCAAGATCGAGGGTCTCTCCGCGCATCAGACCGCCGGAGGCATCCGCCTGCTATGCGTCACCGATGCCGATGATCCGGACAGCGTTGCGGCGCTGTATTCCGGCGAATTGCCGCGATAGGACTGCGCCCGCTCGCCTATTTCCGGTCGAGCGAAATCACCGCCATCGTCAGGCGCGAGATGCAGACCAGCTTGCCCGCCTCGTCGACGATGCGGATCGACCAGATCTGGGTCGTGCGACCGAGGTTGACCGGCGTCGCAGTGCCATAGACCCAGCCTTCGTAGGCCGGGCGGATATGGTTGGCGTTGATCTCCATGCCGACGGTCGCGAACTGGGTGCGGTCGACGACCATCGATGCGGCAACGGAGCCGACGGTTTCCGCCAGCGCCACCGAGGCGCCGCCGTGAAGCCGGCCGTAGGGCTGGCGGGTCCGCTCGTCGACCGGCATGCGCGCGGTGATGCTGTCCGCGCCGACCTCGACGAACTCGATCCCGATATGCCCCTGCAGGTGCCCTTCGGCGTGATCGTTGAGCTGCGCCAGATGCGGCAATTCGCCGCCCCACCAGATGATCTCGTCAGTCATTCCGGCAATGTGGCGAGAGGCAGGGTCCGTGTCCATGCCTCTCGCACAATGCGGGACCTTATTTCTCGGCCGCGATCCAGCGGTCGATTTTCTGTTCCAGCACCGCCAGCGGCAGCGCGCCGGTGCCGAGCACCTGGGCGTGGAAGTCCTTGATGTCGAACTTGCTGCCCAGTTCGGCTTCCGCCTTCTTGCGCAGGCGCTGGATGGTCAGCGCGCCGACCTTGTAGGCGACGGCCTGGCTGGGGATGGCGATGTAGCGCTCGACCTCGGCCACTACTTCGGTGCGGGTCATCGGCGAGTTCTGGAGCATGAAGTCGATCGCCTGCTCGCGGGTCCAGCCCTTCGAATGGATGCCGGTATCGACCACCAGCCGCATGGCGCGCAATTGCTCGTCGCCGAGCGTGCCGTAGCGATTCCACGGATCCTTGTAGAGGCCCATCTCGTAGCCGAGCGTTTCGGCATAGAGCGCCCAGCCTTCGACATAGGCGGTGTTGCCGCCGAAGCGCATAAAGGCCGGCAGCGCCTCGTTTTCCTGCGCCAGGCTGATCTGGAAGTGGTGGCCCGGCGCCCCTTCGTGGAGGTACAGGGTGACTTCACCCGGAGTAAGCCGGCTCGGCAGGTCGTAGGCGTTGAAATAGAAGGTGCCGGGGCGCGAACCATCGGGTGTGCCCTGCTGGTATGACCCGCCGGCCTGGAACTGCTCGATCGAAACGTCGTAGGGTTCGATCTTCAGCTGCGACTTGGGCAGCAGCGAGAAGTACTTGCCGATCTGCTTGTCGACCATCTTGCCGATATCGTAGTAACGCTGGGTCAGCGACTCGCGGCTCTTCGGCTTGAACTTGGGATCGGTGCGGACGTAGTCGAAGAACTCGTTGAGCGTGCCCTTGAACTTGACCTCGGCCTTGATCTTTTCGAACTCGCCCTTGATCCGCTCGACCTCGCTCAGGCCCAGCTGGTGGATCTCGTCGGCCGAGATCGGAATGGTGGTGGTGCTCTCGATCAGCTGGGCATAGAGGTCCGCCCCGCCCTTCATCTGGCTGAGGCCGACCTCTTCGCGCGCGACCGGCAGGTATTCGTTCTTCAGGAAGTCGCGCAGGCGGGTGTGGGCGGCGTAGATTTCCTCGGTCTTGGCGCGGTAGGCGGCGGTCAGGCGGGCCTTGTCGTCAGCCGAGAAACTATCCGGGAAACTCTTGGTCGGGCCCATGAACTGGGATTCGTCGACCGGGATCGCCAGCAGCGTATCGAGCTGCTGCACGACGATGCCGATGGTCAGCTTGGTTTCCAGCACGCCCGACTTCATCCCCTCGCGCGACTTGGCGATCGCGCGGTCGGTGATGGCGATGTAATCGTCGTGCCGGGTCAGGTTGTCCTCGTAGTTCGCCATGGTCCTGAACGGCGCGGCGCCCTTGCCGCTGGCGAAGTTGGGATAGAAGGTGTGGAAGCCGAAGAAGTGGTTGACCGGGCGCACCTCGGTCAGCGCGCGGATCTGGGCCGACTGGCCGCGCAGCGCATCTTCCTGCGTCCATTTAAAAACGTCGTAGGCGAGCTGGTCGGTCGCATCGAGCTTGCTACGGTCGATCTGCGCAAGCAGCGCGAGGTTGAGCTGGGTATCGCGCAGGCCGGCATAATAGCTGGCATCGGTCAGGAAGTCGCCGAGCCGCCCGGCATTGCTATCGTCGCCGCGAAACAGCCGGCCGAGCGGGTTGATCTCGAGGCTGCGCGCGTCGGATTCGGCGAACAGGGCGAACAGCTTGTCGTGTTCGGACTGCGGCGCCTGGGCCGCGGCGGTCACTTCGGCGGAAGCGGACCCGGAGGCCGGGGCGTCCTGCGCCATGGCCGGTGCGAGCGGCAGGGCAAGCGCGGCGGTCGCGAGCAGCGCAGTGCGAATAAGTTTCATGATGGTCCCGTCCCTGTTGCAGTGGCTAGTGTATTGCATTACTAATACACTATGGTTGGATTTGCAAGCGCACAGCTATCGCCGCGCGCCCCGAATGAGAGCGCGCTTCGCCGAAGCGGCACCAGCTATCGACGAAGGGCGTGAGGCGCCCCGGCGGCTGCGGTGGTCACTCGATGACCCTGCCCCGCACCATCACCCAGCCGACGTTCTCCAGCACGGTGACATCCTCCAGCGGGTTGCCCTTCACCGCGATGATATCGGCGGAATAGCCCGGCGCGAGCCTGCCGATCTCGCCCTCCATGCCCAGCACCTTCGCGGCGACCGTGGTCGCGCTGGCGAGCGCGTCGCGGTTGGACATGCCCTGCGCCACCATCAGGCGGAACTCCTCGGCGTTGCGGCCGTGGTCGAACACGCCGGCGTCGGTGCCGAAGGCGATCGGCACGCCCCATTTGTAGGCTTTCCCCATGAAGACCTTCGCGGTTTCCGCCACGGCCTCGATCTTCGTTTCGACCACCGGGGTGTAAATGCCCTTGCCCAGCCGCTCGGTGACGCCCTTGAAGGCCATCAGCGTGGGCACGAGGACAGTCCCGTTGGCGATCATCGCGTCGGCCGCCGGCTTGTCGATGTAGGTCGCGTGTTCGATGCTATCGATGCCGGCCTTGGCCGCCTGTTCGATGCCCCGCGCGCCATGGGCATGGGCCATGACCTTGAGGCCCAGCGAATGGGCGGTATCGGCGATCGCCTTCATCTCCTCGGATGTGAAATGCGCCTCGAGCCCGCGACCCTGCTGGCTCAGCACGCCGCCGGTCGCGGTGATCTTGATCACGTCGGACCCGTTCTGGCTGGCGAGGCGGACCTTGGCGGCGCATTCGACCACACCGGTGCAGTTGAAGCCTGTGTCGAGAAGCTCGTTGATCTCCGGACGGAAGCCGTTGGTGTCGCCGTGTCCGCCGATGATCGAAAGCGCCGGGCCGGCGGCCACGATGCGCGGGCCGACGATCATCCCCTCCGCAGTCCCGCGCCGGATCGAGAACGCGGTCTGCTGCGCGCTTCCCGCCTCGCGAACGGTGGTGAAACCGGCCAGCGCCGTCAGCCGCGCATTCTTCGTCCCCACGACCACGCCCCATTCGTCGGGCTCGACGGTTTCCTTCCAGAAGTCGCCGCCGGGATCGCCGGTCAGGTGGACGTGGAGGTCGATCAGGCCCGGCAGCACGGTAGCGTCGGGCAGGTGCACCATCGTCGCCCCGTCGGGCACCGGCTGGAACCCGTCGACGATGCTGACGATGCGCCCGTCGGTGACGGTGATGGTGGCCGGGCCGCTCGGGCTGGAGGCCGCGTCCTTCAGCACCTGGCCGGCATGGATGACGACGGTGTCGGCCAATGCGGGCGTAGCGGCCGCCAGCGCGACGGCGGCGGTCGCAGCGAGGCGAAGAAGCGGGTGGGTCATGGTCGGTCTCTCCCCTATCGGTCCGGGTTTGCGCCCCGGTTGCTCACCGCTATAGCCGCGTGCATCAAAACCACAAACGAGAGGTAATTTCGCCCGATGAAATCCCTGCGGACTGCGCTTTTCGCCGCCACCCTGCTGGTACCTGCTGCTGCCCTCGCCCGTCCCATGACGCCCGAAGATGTCGCCAGGCTCGAGTCCGTCGGCACCGTTGCCATCTCGCCCGACGGCAGCCGGATCGCCTTCACCACCGCCAGCCTGCCCGATGTGACCGAAGGCGAGGACGACGGCGCCACGAAGCAGGAACTGAAGCTCGCCTTGGGCCCGGACAATTTCCGCGCCTACCTGCCCGCCGATGTCAGCCCGGGACAGGTCGATTTCAGCCCCGACGGGCGGATGGTGACGTATCTCTGGGCCGCCAAGGACGAGAAGCGCGCCGTGTGGGGCGTGCCGGTCGACGGCGGCGCGCCGCGCAAGCTGGCCGGGATCGAGGATGCGAATGTCGCCACCTACGCCTTCGCACCCGACGGCGGCACGCTCTACCTGCTCGCCGGGGCCGCGCCCGACAAGACCCGCGATGCCGAGAAGAAGAAGGGCTTCGACGCGGTCGTCTACGAGGAGGAGGCGAAGCTCAACCGGCTCTATGCCTCCAAGGTCGGCGAAGAACCCGATGCCAAGCCGCGCGAGATCAAGGTGCCCGGCTATGTCAGCACTATCGAGATCTTCCCCGACGGCAAGCGCGCGATGATCAAGACCGCGCCCAGCCCGCGGGTCGATGACGAATACACCTCGACGCGGGTCAACATCCTCGACCTGGCGACCGGCAAGACCGTGGTCGTCGCCACGCCGGGCAAGTTGGAGGATGTCGAGATCGCGCCCGACGGCAGCGCGCTGTCGATGATCGCCGGGGTCGATGCGAACGATCCGGCGCCGACGACGCTCTACCGGGTCGATCCCGCGACCGGTATCTTCACGCCGCTCAATGCGGGCGCGGCCGAAGCGGCGGTGGATGCCGAATGGCTCGCCGACGGGCGGCTTGCGGCGGTCATCCACAAGGGAACCAAGAGCGTTCTGCGCATCTACGGCGACACGATCGAGGAAATCGATCCGGGCGCGCTGATCCTCGTCGGCGTCGAAAGCGCCGGCGGCAGGATCGCGGTCGAAGCGCACAGCGCGAAGCATCCGACCGAACTGTTCGTGTGGCAGGACGGCAGCTTCCAGCGCTGGACCAGCCACAACCCCTGGCTGGCCGAGATCGACTTCGGCACCCAGCGCACCGTCACCTATACCGCCCGCGACGGACGGACCATCGAAGGCGTGCTGATAGAGCCGGTCGGCGGCGCGCCCACGGGCGGTGCCCCGCTGATCATGAACGTCCATGGCGGGCCGGAAGCGCATGAATCGGACGGCTGGCAGACCGCCTACAGCAAGCCGGGCCAGGTCGCGGCGGGCAAGGGCTATGCCGTGTTCCTGCCGAACTATCGCGGCTCGACCGGTTACGGCGTCGCCTTCGCCAAGGAACACCAGGGCGACTACGGCGGCAAGGAATTCGACGATATCGTCGATGCCAAGCGCTATTTCGTGGCGCAGGGCCTCGCCGACGCCGACCGCGTAGGCATCACCGGCGGCTCCTACGGCGGCTATGCCAGCGCCTGGGGCGCGACCTACTACTCGGCCGAATACGCCGCCAGCGTGATGTTCGTCGGCATTTCCAACAACATCTCCAAGTTCGGCACCACCGACATTCCCAACGAGATGTACCTCGTCCACGAACGCAAGTGGCCGTGGGAGGAATGGGACCACCTGCTGGAACGCAGCCCCATCACCCATGTCGACAAGGCGAGGACGCCGATCCTGATCATGCATGGCGACAGCGATCCGCGCGTGTCGCCCACGCAGAGCTACGAGCTCTATCGCAACATCAAGGTCCGCCAGCCCGATACGCCGGTCCGCCTGGTGCTGTATCCAGGCGAAGGCCACGGCAACCGCCGCGCCGCCAGCCGCTACGACTATAACCTGCGGATGATGGAGTGGTTCGACACCTATCTCAAAACCGGCAACCGCAACGCCGCTCTGCCGGCGGCGCGCCCCGATCTTGGCCTCAAAAAGGACGAGGACAAGGCCGACTGAAAAAAGGAGGCCCCGGATCGCTCCGGGGCCTTTTTATTGGCCTCTGTCAGAAGGTGTAGCCGACACCCAATCCGACGAGAAACTGGTCCGCGCTGCCGCGAATGCTAGTCAGCGGGGTGCGCTTGGCGTCGCCCATCAGGCGCGAATATCCGCCGATACCGACCAGCGACAGACCGCCGTTGGTAATGTCGCCGTCGAGATCGAAGGCCAGCAGAAGGTTCGCGGCGAGGCTCTCGAGCCCGCCTTCGGCCTGGAACGCCGGCAGTCCGCTGGCAATGCCCTGCGCCGGGGTGACCGAGTAGTAGTATTCGGCAAAGTCGTCGTCGATGAAGCTGGCACCGAGGCTGAGCGAGGCGGCCATGGCACGGCTGAGCGGGGTGAAATAGGTCACGCCGGGCGACACGGCCATGCCGCCGTGGGCCCCGGCGATGTCCCAGCCGATATCGGTGTTGAACGACAGGCTGTCGTAAGGATTGAGCACTTCGGGGAAGCTGACCCCGACGGTCGGCCCGACCTCGATCGCACGGTCGAGTTCGCCCAGCGATTCGACGACCGGGTCCTTGATCCTGCTGGCGCGGTCGCTGCGCAGCCGGGCGGCGATCCCTCCGGTAAAGGAAACCCCTTCGTCGGCATCGGGGATGAAGTCGATGGCCAGGCCCGCCGGGCGCGGGTTGATGTCGATCCCGCCCACACTGGCCTGCACGATCGGTAGCGGGAAAATCACGTAATCGTCGGACCCGGAATAGCTCGGGCCGTATCCGGCACCGAACCCGATCGACAGGAAATCGCCGTCGAACACCGTTTCGGGACGCGGCGGGGGAGCCTCTGCATCCTGCGCACTCAGGGGCACGGCGAGGGATGCGGCAAATGCGGCCGCAATGTACTTGGTTTTCAGGATCATGAACGCGAAACGGCGCGAACCGCGAGCGGTTCCGCCCTATCCCATCGCCTGCCACTGCCGCACCGCTTCCAGCGGCCAGAACAGCATCAGTACGTTGAGCGTCAGATTGTCGCGTATGGCCCAGGCGGTGAACAGTTCGAAGAACAGCGCCAGCACCAGGCTGACCTGCCACGGCATCCGCGCCGCGAACAGGAAGCCGAGCATCATCCAGCCGATATCGGCCATCGAATTGACGATGCTGTCGCCCGCATAGCCCCAGCTGATCGTCACTTCGCGATAGCGGTTGATCACCGCCTCGGTGTTCTCGCTGATCTCCCATGCGGCCTCCACAAACACTGCGATCGGCAGCGCCCATTTCTGCAAAGCGCCGCCGAACAGGCCCCACTTCTGCCACAGCAGCCAGGCGAGGAAGAACATGATCAGCCCGTGGGTGAAATGGCTGGGTGAATACCAGTCGGTGATGTGCTGGCTGTTCTCGGCCGATTGCACCACGCCGTGCCACAGCTTGACCGTGCCGCAGGTGCAGATCGGCGGGCGGTCCATCGCCAGCAATATGGCCAGCGCACCGAGCAGCAGGATGGCGGTGGCGATGATCGCCTTGCGATGCGGCAGGAGAACGGTGCTTGCGGCAGGGAGCATGGCAGGCGTGATGCCACAGCCAGATCGCGTGGCAAGGCAATTGCCCTGCTCTGTCCACTACACTAGGGCAGCGCGCAATGAACGGGCGCAGAGCAGATCTGGCAATTGTCGGCGGCGGGCTGTCGGGCGGGCTCATCGCGCTCGCGCTCCGCCAGCAGCGGCCCGAACTCGACGTGGTGCTGATCGAGGCGGATGAGCGGCTCGGCGGCATCCATCGCTGGAGCTGGTTCGACACCGACCTCGACGAGCGCGGCCATGCGCTGATGGCCCCGTTCCGCAAGGCCGAATGGACCGGCTACGATGTCGTGTTCCCCGACTATGCCCGGACGCTCAAGGCGCGCTATTTCTCGCTCGCCTCGCCCGATTTCGATGCCGGGCTGCGGCGGGAACTGTCGCAGCAGACCATCCGCACGGGCAAGCGCGTCGACCATTGCGCGCCCGGCAGCGTCACGCTGGCGGGCGGCGAGAGCATTCCGGCCCGGGCCGTGATCGATTGCCGCGGCTTCGGCCAGACGACGCACCTGCGCGGCGGATGGCAGGTCTTCATGGGTCGCCACCTGCGGACCACAAAGCCGCACGGCATCGCCCGCCCGGTCATCATGGATGCCGGCGTCGAGCAGCTCGGGGGTTACCGGTTCGTCTATGTGCTTCCGCTGGGCGCCAACGACGTGTTTTTCGAGGACACTTATTACCAGGACGAACCGGTCCTCGACCGCAGCGAGCTTTCGCGCCGGCTCGACCGCTATGCTGCCGAGCAAGGGTGGGAGGGCGAAATCGTCGATAGCGAGACCGGCATCCTGCCCGTCATCACCGGCGGCGATTTCGGAGCCTTCGCGCGGGAACAGCAGCTTGCGACGATACCGCAGGCCGGTGCCCGCGCCCTGCTGGCCCACCCGCTCACCAGCTATACGATCCCGCAAGCGGTAGAGACCGCGCTGCTGGTCGCGGACAATGCCGACCTGCCCGGCGACCAGCTTGCCGCGCTGCTTGCTGCCCATGCCCGCCAGCACTGGGACCGGACTGCCTATTACCGCCTTCTGGGCAGGATACTTTTCGGCGCGCCCGCCGCTAAGGAGCGCTACCGGATCTTCCAGCGGTTCTACCGGTTGGACGAGCGGCTGATCGAGCGATTCTATGCCGCCCGCTCGATCCCGTTCGAAAAGTTCCGGGTGCTCGCCGGCAAGCCGCCCGTGGCGATACCGGCGGCGCTGAAGGCGATATTCGGCAAAGGGCGGTCGCTCGCGACCAACAGGAAGACGACCAATGGTTGATACCGGCAAAACTGCATGCGTAATCGGTTCCGGCTTCGGCGGCATGGCGCTCGCCATCCGCCTGCAGAGCGCCGGGATCGCGACGACGGTGATCGAGGCGCGCGACAAGCCGGGTGGCCGCGCCTACTACTGGGAACGCGACGGCTTCACCTTCGACGGCGGCCCGACCGTGGTGACCGACCCCGATTGCCTCAAGGAACTGTGGGCCCTGTCAGGCAGCGACATCAGCAAGGATGTCGAACTGATGCCGGTGAGCCCGTTCTACCGCCTCAACTGGCCGGACGGGACCAATTTCGATTACTCGAACGACAAGGCCAAGCTGTTCAGGGAGATCGAGAAACTCGATCCGCGCGATGTCGACGGCTACCAGCGCTTCCTCGAATACAGCGCGGGCGTCTACGAGGAAGGCTACATCAAGCTCGGGACGGTGCCGTTCCTCGATTTCAAGTCGATGCTCAAGGCCGCCCCGGCACTGGCGCAGAAGCAGGCGTGGCGCAGCGTCTATTCGATGGTCTCGAGCTTCGTCCGCAGCGAGAAGCTGCGCGAGGCGCTGAGCTTCCACACGCTGCTGGTCGGCGGAAACCCGATGAAGACCAGCAGCATCTATGCGCTGATCCACAAGCTGGAGATGGACGGCGGCGTGTGGTGGACCCGCGGCGGCACCAACCGCCTGATTGCCGGGATGATCCGCCACTTCGAACGGCTCGGCGGCAGGATCATCGTCGGCGATCCGGTGGTGCAGGTGCATGTCGAGGGCAATCGCGCGACCGAGGTCGAAACCCAGAGCGGCTTCAGGCAGCGCTTCGACGCAGTCGCCAGCAATGCCGATATCGTCCACAGCTACAAGGACCTGCTCGGCCGCAGTCAGCGCGGCTGGTCGATGGGCCGCAAACTCAAGAAGAAGAGCTACAGCCCCTCGCTGTTCGTGGTCCATTTCGGTCTCGAGGGCAGCTGGCCCGGCATCCCGCACCACATGATCCTGTTCGGGCCGCGCTACAAGGGCCTGCTCGACGACATCTATGACAACGGCGTGCTGCCGCAGGATTTCAGCATCTACCTTCACCACCCGACCGTGACCGATCCGAGCATGGCGCCCAAGGGCATGAGCACTTTCTATGCGCTGGTGCCGGTGGCGCATATGGGCAAGCTCAAGATCGACTGGGACGAAATCGGCCCGATCCTGGAGAAGCGCGTGCTCGACGAGGTCGGCCGCCGCCTGATCCCCGATATCCACGACCGGATCGTTACCAAGTTCCACTATGCCCCGACCGATTTCGCGCATGACCTCAACGCGCATCTCGGCAGCGCTTTCAGCCTCGAACCGGTGCTGACCCAGAGCGCATACTTCCGCGGCCACAACCGCGACGACGTGATCGGCAATTTCTACCTCGTCGGGGCGGGGACGCACCCCGGCGCGGGTATTCCCGGCGTGGTGGGGAGTGCTAAGGCGACGGCCGGTTTGATGATCGAGGATCTCGTGGGATGAAACTGACTGCCCTGTTCTGCGCCGCCGTTGCCGCCGGCGCATGTTCTGCCCAACCGAGCGACAAGCCGGCCGCGACAGAGCTTCACGATGCACGATTCGATGGTCTGACCACCATCGGCACGTCGCCTGGCGGTTCTGTCTTCTATTTCGACCCTTCCTCGGTCAAGGATGTAGCGGACAGCAACGGCGGCGCGGCGCTGCGGGAAGCGATCGTCATCACCGACAACCGGGCATTTGCTGAAGCAAGCGGGCGGCCGGATGCGCCCGTTGCATCCCGCAACACCGTTGTCCTGCGCTGCGACAGCCGCGAGATGCGCATCTCCAAAGCAACCGTGACGAAGCAAGATGGCACCGAAGAGACGACAAGCTATACCGAGCGCCATTTCGCCTTTGCGCAAGCGCCCGAAGGGCGGTTCGAAGGCAGGATCATAGAAACGCTATGCGCGCAATGAAACGCCTCGCCGTTTATTGCGGCTCCGCCACGCCGGAGGACACGCGCTATGTCGATCTCGCCCGCGACGTCGGGCGGGGCCTTGCCGAACGTGGCATTGGCGTCGTCTATGGCGGCGGGCGGCTCGGGCTGATGGGCGCGGTCGCCAGCGGGGCGCTGGAGGCGGGCGGCGAAGTTATCGGCGTGATCCCCGAAGCGCTGGTCAATTCCGAAGTCGCCAACCGCGCCTGCACCGAGCTCATCACCGTCAGCGGGATGCATGAACGCAAGCAACGCTTCACCGACCTTTCCGATGGTTTCGTCACTATCCCCGGCGGGGTCGGGACGATGGACGAGCTGTGGGAAGCGATGAGCTGGGCGCAGCTCGGCTATCACTCCGATCCGGTCGGCCTGCTCAATGCCTTCGGCTTCTATGACGAGCTGATCGCCTTCAACCGCAAGATGGCCGAAGTCGGTTTCGTCCGCCCGGCGCACCAGAACATCCTGATCGCGGCGGACACGCTCGACGAATTGCTCGAGAAAATGGCGGCTTACGAGCCGCACACGCCGATCTTCCGCATGAAGGCCGACGATTTGTGAGCCTCGACAGGGCGGCACTGGTCGAACAGGCCCGGCTATCGATCAAGCGGGGCTCCAAGAGTTTTTCCGCCGCCAGCCGCCTGTTCGATCCGGTGACGCGCGAGCGGGTGTGGTTGCTCTATGCCTGGTGCCGCCGGTGCGACGACCTCGCCGATGCGCAGGACCATGGGGGGACCTTGGGCGACCAATCGGGCGCGATGGACCGTGTCGAGCGTATCCGCGCGCTCACCCGCGAGGCGCTCGGCGGCCAGCCGACCGGTGATCCGGCGTTCGACGCCTTCGGCCTTGTCGCGCGCGAATGCGGGATCACGCAGGCCATGGCCGATGACGTAATCGACGGCTTCGACCTCGACGCGCGCGACTGGCGGCCACGCAGCGAAGGCGATTTGCTGCGCTACTGCTTCCACGTCGCAGGCGCGGTCGGCGTGATGATGGCGGTGGTGATGGGAGTGTCACCGCAGGACGGGGACACGCTGGACCGCGCCTGCGACCTCGGCCTCGCCTTCCAGCTCGCCAATATCGCCCGCGACATCGTGGAGGACGATGCGGCGGACCGTTGCTACCTGCCCGTCGAATGGCTGGTCGAGGAGGACATCGAACCCGGCCAGCACACCAAGCCGCACCACCGCCAGGAACTGGCCGACATGGCGGCGCAGCTGGTTGCTTTGATGGAAGCGCACGAGGCCGCAGCCCGCGTCGGGGCCGCACGCCTCCCGTTCCGCAGCCGCTGGGCCGTGCTGAGCGCCGCGCGCATTTACGGCGAAATCGGCCGCGAGGTCCGCCGGCGCGGGACGGCGGCGTGGGATCGCCGCGTCTCGACCAGCAAGTGGGACAAGATCCGCCATGCAGCGGCGGCCTTCTTCGAAGCTCTTGTCAACAACCCGCCCCACCCTTCCGAAATGCCGCGCTGGACGCGGGCCAATCTTGCGGAGCGCGCCGCCAGCGCGTAGCGCTGCGGGCATGAGAGGAATCCCCGTTTGCGCAGGCCTTGCGCTTGCTTTCGCCGTACCTGCCGCTGCCCAGGATGATGTCGCGCACGGCGACCCCGATTGGGCCGTCATCGCCGGTGTCGACGCTTTCTTCGAGGCGCTGCGGAGCGACGACAAGACGGCGCTTGCCCGTACCATGCATCCCGGCGGGACGATCTATATCCATGACCGGATGGTGCCCGGCGCACCCGAAACCGTCGTCGTCGCGGTGGCGGACCACCTGGCCCGCTGGGCCGGAACGCCCAAGGGGCTGGACGAGCGCATGACCTATGCAACGGTTCTGGTCGATGGCGACATGGCGCAGGTCTGGGGGCCCTATCGCTTCATGATCGGTGACAGCACGACCCATTGCGGGATCAATTCGCTGAGCCTGATTCGGACAGAAGACGGGTGGAAGGTCGCCAACACCAGCTTCACCATGGAACCGCCGAGCGAATGCGACAGGCTCGGCGCGCCGGGGGTCAGCGAATGATCCGCAAGCTCCTGATCGCCAATCGCGGCGAAATCGCCTGCCGCATCATCCGCACCGCGCGGGCGATGGGGATCGCGACGGTCGCGGTCTATTCGGATGCCGATGCCAAGGCGCTGCATGTGCGCCAGGCGGACGAGGCGGTGCATATCGGCCCCTCGCCTGCGGCCGAGAGCTATCTCGTCGGAGAGAAGATCATTGCGGCGGCGAAGCAGACGGGAGTGGACGCGATCCACCCGGGGTATGGCTTCCTCAGCGAGAACGCCGGCTTCGCGCTGGCGGTGATCGACGCCGGGCTGATCTGGGTCGGGCCCAAGCCGTCGAGCATCGAGGCCATGGGGCTCAAGGACGCGGCCAAGAAGCTGATGCGTGCGGCCGGAGTGCCGGTGACGCCGGGCTACGAGGGCGAGGACCAGTCGGTCGAGCGGCTGAAGCAGGAGGCCGACGTGATCGGCTATCCCGTGCTGATCAAGGCCGTGGCTGGCGGCGGCGGCAAGGGGATGCGCAAGGTCGATGCAGCGGCGGACTTCGAGGCCGCGCTGGCAAGCTGCCGCCGTGAGGCCAAGGCCAGCTTCTCCAACGACGAGGTGCTGCTGGAAAAGTGGATCACCTCGCCCCGCCATATCGAGGTGCAGGTGTTCGGCGACAGCCACGGCAACGTCGTCCATCTGTTCGAACGCGACTGCTCGCTCCAGCGCCGTCACCAAAAGGTGATCGAGGAAGCTCCGGCCCCCGGCATGGACGAGGCGACCCGCGAGGAAATCTGCGCCGCCGCCGTCCGCGCCGCCAAGGCGGTCGATTACGAGGGCGCGGGCACCATTGAGTTTATCGCCGATGCGTCAGAGGGCCTGCGGGCCGACCGCATCTTCTTCATGGAAATGAACACCCGCCTCCAGGTTGAACATCCGGTGACCGAAGAGATCACCGGGGTGGACCTCGTCGAGTGGCAGTTGCGCGTGGCAAGCGGCGAGCCGATCCCGCTTGCCCAGGACGAAATCACGATCAACGGCTGGGCGCTCGAGGCACGGCTCTACGCGGAGGACCCGACGACCGGCTTCCTGCCCTCGACCGGCCCGCTCGACCTGCTCGATCTGCCCGACCATGTCCTGCGGATCGAAACAGGGGTCGAGGAGGGTGATGCCGTCAGCCCCTTCTACGATCCCATGATCGCCAAGCTCGTCGCGCACGGCGAAAGCCGCGAGGAGGCGATGCTCGATCTCGCGACCGGCATCCACGGGCTGCGCGTCTGGCCGGTCAAGACCAACGCCGCTTTCCTGCTCGCCTGCCTGAACGATCCGACTTTCCAGCGCGGCGACATGACCACGGGCCTGATCGGGGAGCGCGGCGACGCCCTTACCTGCATCGATGCGGCTGGCGAGAATGAATGGAAGCTCGGCGCGATGGCGCTGTTCGCGCCGCATTTCGCCGAGGCCGAGCGGCGCGGGGCAGGGCCCTGGAGCGCCGCTGCCGGATTCCGCCTCAACTCGGCGGGTGACCCGCACATCACGGTGCAGCATCGCGGAGAAACGCGCAGGATCAACCTCGAGAGCTGCGTCGACGTGACGGGCTTTGCGGCCCCGCTCGAGGATGGCGCGCTAGCCTATCGGGAAGGGCACCCGTTCCACTTCACCCTGCCGCGCTTCGACGGCGGCACCCACTCCGCCCACGACGGCGACATCATCGCGCCAATGCCCGGCAAGGTCATCTCGGTCGATGTCGCCGAGGGTCAGGCCGTAACAGCCGGGCAGCGGCTGCTGGTGCTCGAGGCGATGAAGATGGAACACGCGCTCACCGCGCCGTTCGACGGGACCGTGACCTCGCTGTCGGTAAAGCAGGGCTCGCAGGTGCAAGTCGAGGCGGTCTTGTGCGTGGTGGAGCCGGCAGAAGGCTGATACCTTTCTTCGTCATTGCGAGGAGCGAAGCGACGCGGCAATCCAGAGCCGCCGCACGAAACGCTCTGGATTGCCGCGGCGACGGCGTCGCCTCGCAATGACGGGTAAGGGAGAGGGAATGACCTGGGCGAAGGAACTCGAAGAACTGCGCCGCCGCGAGACGCTCGCCGAGCAGATGGGCGGGCCGGACAAGGTCGCCCGCCAGCACGGGCGCGGCAAGATGGACGCCCGCGCGCGGCTCGCGGCGCTGGTCGACCCCGGCTCCTTCCGCGAAATCGGCAAGATCGCCGGCAAAGGTACCTACGACGCGGACGGTGAGCTCACCGGCGTCCTCCCTGCCCCGTTCCTGTTCGGCAAGGCCACCATCAACGGACGGCCCGTGGTCGCCACGGCCGACGACTTCACCATTCGCGGCGGCGCGGCGGATGCCGGGATCGGCCGCAAGATGGAGCAGGCCGAGAAGATGGCGCACGAACTGCGTCTGCCGATCGTCCGCATGATCGACGGCACCGGCGGCGGCGGCAGCGTCAAGACGCTGGAGATGATAGGCGCGACCTATATCCCTGCGGTCCACATGTGGGGCGAGGTGGTGAAGAACCTCGACACCGTGCCGGTCGTAGCGCTCTCGCTCGGCCCGACTGCCGGCCTCGGCGCGGCGCGGATCGTCGCCAGCCATTACTCGATCATGGTCAGGGGCCTCAGCCAGATCTTCGCCGCCGGTCCCGCCGTGGTCGACGGGCTGGGCGATGCGTGGAAGGACGGCGCGGCGAGCCACGAGGAAGCCAAGGAGAACCTCGGCGGCAGCGGCATCCACACCCGCAACGGCGTCGTCGATGACGAGGTCGCCAGCGAGGCCGAAGCCTTCGCCCGCGCGCGCCATTTCCTCGGCTTCATGCCCGAGCATGTCGGCCAGCTCGCCCGCCGCGTCGGAAGCGGCGACCCTGCCGACCGGCGCGAGGAAGCGCTGCTGAGCCTCGTCCCGCGCGAGGAGAAGCAGGTCTATTCCATGCGCCGCGCGATGGAGCTGATGTTCGATCGTGGCACCGTGTTCGAGATCGGCAAGATGTGGGGCCGCGCGTGCATCACGGCCCTCGCCCGCCTCGACGGCTGGCCGGTGTTCGTGCTGGCGAGCGATCCCAGCTATCTCGGCGGGTCGTGGGATGCGAAGACCAGCGAGAAGGTCGAGCGCTTCGTCAAGCTGGCCGATCAGTTCCGCCTGCCGATCGTCCACCTGGTCGACAACCCCGGCTTCATGATTGGGCGCGAGGCGGAGGTGGCGGGCACGATCCGCTACGGCGTGCAGGCGATGAACGCGGTCTACAAGGCGACCGTCCCGCTCGCGAGCATAGTGATGCGCCGCGCCTATGGCATCGCCGGCAGCGCGATGAGCAACGCCGATACCTACCAGTACCGCTATTGCTGGCCCTCGGGCGACTGGGGCAGCCTACCCATCGCGGGCGGGCTGGAGGTCGCCTACAAGTCCGAGATCGAGGCGGCAGATGACCCGGCGGCGGAACTGGAAGCGATCCGCGAACGGCTGGGCAAGGTCACGTCCCCATTCCGCACCGCGGAACGCTTCAATGTCGAGGACATCATCGATCCGCGCGACACCCGGCCCCTGCTATGCGAATTCGCCGGACTGGCCTGGCGAAGGCTCGGCGCAGATTAGTGCAATTCGTGCCCGGCGGGATATTTGCGCTGCTCCCTCGGCCGCCGGAAAAGCTTGCCCCGCTCGCTGAACAGCACCAGCCCCAGCGACACCACGCTGCACAGGAACAACGCATAGGCCAGCGGCCGCGCGCTGTCGTCGTAGGCCTGCCCGATCAGGATCCCCAGCCCCGCCCCGCTGAGCATGCGGATAAAGCTCTGCGCCGACGATGCCGCGCCTGCCGCGTGCTCGAACGGCTGCATCGCGATCGAGCCGAAGTTCGCCCCCATGAAGCCGAGCAGGCACAGGTTGGCCGCCATCAGGGGCACGAACCATTCGAGGGAATCGGAATGATAGTGCGCGGCGTAGACCTGCACCGCCGAGACGACGATGAAGACGCACAGCGCCGTGTGCGACACGCGTCGAGCCCCGAAGCGCTCGACGATGCGCGAATTGGTGAAGCTCGACACCGCCAGCGTCGATGCGGTCGCGCCGAAGATCAGGGCGAAGTCCTCGCCAGCGCCGAAATGCTCCCCGACCAGCTGCTGCGCGCTGTTGATATAGCCGAACATCGCCCCGAAGGTGATTGCGCTGCCCAGCACATATCCCACCGCCGCACGGGTCGTGAAGGTCAGCGGCAGATTGTGCAGCACCGTCTTGATATCGAGCGGCTGGCGCTCGGCAGGGTCAAGCGTTTCGGGCAGTCGCAGCCACGTCCACAGCGCGATCACGGCCGCAACGAACCCCATGAAGGCGAAAATCCAAGGCCACGGCGCGAATGCCAGCACCGCCTGCCCGACGCTGGGCGCGAGAACCGGCACGACCATGAAGACGATGAAGATGGTCGACATCAGCCGCGCCATGGAGTCGCCTTCGAAGCGGTCGCGAATGACCGCCACCGGCACCACGCCGAGGCCTGCGGTCGCCAGTCCCTGTAGTGCACGCAGGACCAGCAGGGCTTCGAATGACGGCGCAAAGGCGCAGGCAACCGAGAGAACGACGTAGGACGCCAGCGAGAAGAACAGCACCGGCCGCCGCCCGAAGCGATCGGCGAAGCTTCCCGGTGCGATGCAACCGACACCCGTCGCGAGCAGGTAGACGCCGACGACCAGCTGCCGACGGTTGGGGTCGTCCACGCCGAACCCGCCTGCGATCACGTCGAGCGCTGGCAGCATGCCGTCGATCGCCAGCGCGCCCAGGCTCATCAGCGCCGCCATCAGCGCGACGAATTCCCCGCGCCCAAGCGAACGCGTGTGGCCGTCACTGGAAGCTATGCGTGTGCCCACCATGATCCGGGCCATGTGGGCCTGTGGCGGGCCCGTGCCTAGGGCCATGAACTTCCTGCGACACAAAAATGCCGGCGGTGTGCTTCAATTGCCGCGCATCCGGCGGTAGGTCTGTCGCGATGGCGGACGACGATTTCGACCCGGATGACGAGCAGGCGGACGGCGATGAAGTCGGCCTGCGCAAGGTCATCCATGTCGACATGGACGCCTTCTTCGCCAGCGTCGAACAGCGCGACAATCCGGAGCTTCGCGGCAAGCCGGTGGCGGTCGGCGGCGCGGGCGGGCGCGGCGTTGTCGCTGCCGCCAGCTACGAGGCCCGCAGGTTCGGGGTCAGGAGCGCGATGCCCTCGGTAACGGCCAAGCGTCTGTGCCCCGACCTTATCTTCGTGCGCCACCGGTTCGATGCCTACAAGGAAGCCAGCCGCCAGATCCGCGAGATCTTCCACCACTACACCCCGCTCGTCGAACCGCTCAGTCTCGACGAGGCCTACCTCGACATCACCGCCGACCTGCAGGCCGTAGGCTCCGCCACCCGCACCGCGCAGCTGATCCGCGAACGCATCCGCGCCGAGACGAACCTCACCGCCAGCGCCGGGGTCAGCTACAACAAGTTCCTCGCCAAGCTCGCCAGCGACCAGAACAAACCCGACGGGCTCTGCGTCATCAGGCCGGGCGAAGGCGCGGCCTTCGTCCAGTCGCTGCCGATCCGGCGGTTCCACGGTGTCGGACCCAAGGGCGCGGAGAAGATGGCGCGGCTGGGGATCGAAACCGGGGCCGATCTGGCGGCGAAGGACCTTGCGTGGCTCAAGGCCCATTTCGGCAGCTTCGGCGATTACCTCTACCGCGCGGCGCGGGGGATCGACCTCAGGCCCGTGCGCGCCAACCGCATCCGCAAGTCGGTCGGCGGGGAGCGGACCTTCAGTACCGACCAGCACGAGCCCGACGAACTGCGCGAGACGCTGGAGCGGATCATCGGCATCGTCTGGGACAGCGTGGAGCGGACGAGGGCAAGGGGCCGGACGGTCACGCTGAAGATGAAGTACAACGATTTCCGCAGCATCACGCGCGCCCATTCGGTGCCGCACTTCGTGTCCGATGCCGACGAGTTCGCAGCCATCGCGCGCGACCTGCTGGAAGCGCAATTGCCGCTGCCCCTGCCGATCCGGCTGATGGGGCTCACGCTCTCGAACCTGGAGCAGGATGCGCAGGTCGCGGCCGAGCGCAGCGCGCGCAAGACCGGCCAGCTGGCGCTGTTCTAGGGCGAACCCTGCAGGAACGCGCGCCAGGCGTCCAGCCGTGCGCGGGTGCGCTCGCCCTGCGGTTCGGGCAGCGAATGGCGCGGAAAGAACCGCGCCTCGATAACCTCGCGGCCGTCGATCCGGGGCTGGACGTCGGTGGTGGCGGCAAACAGGTGCGTGGTATGCGGAGAGCCGGACATCGTTTCGCTGAACACCGAAACCGGCGTCAGCCGCCCCAAGGCGATGTCGAGCTACTCGCGAATTTCGCGGCGCACCGCATCTTCGGGTGTTTCGCTTCTACCGACGCCGCCGCCGGGTAGCGCCCAGACGCGGGGGCCGTAGCTGTGACGAAGAAGCAGGACATCGCCATCGAGGTTGCAGATGACGACATTGCACCCTGTCAGCGGAACCTTGCGCCACACGCGCCAGCGATGACGCAACCGATGCGCCAGCGGCAAGAGCGCCCGGTGAAGTGATTGGGGAATCAGGTGAAACATGTCACCTGTTGCTGCGCCTTGGCGAGAAATCTCGCAACCGGCAGATCGTTTTCTCCCCGCATCGCTTCTTCGAATACCGCCCGTTTGTCGGTGGCGCCGCCCAGGGTGAAAAGGATCGCATCGCTGTCGAGCAGGCTCGGCATAGTCAGCGTGATGCGGTCGAACGGGGCATGCGGCGGCAAGGGATCGGGCGTCAGGCGTCGGACCTTCTGTGGGTCCTGCGGGTCGGGATCGGTGTTGGGAAACAGCGAGGCGATGTGCCCGTCCGGTCCCATGCCCAGCCAGGTCAGGACGAAATGCGGCGGAGACACCACCTCGTCGAGAGCGACGACATGGGCACCGGCAGGTTCGAGAAGTGCGCGCATCTTGCCCGTGTTCGATGCTTCGTGATCTTCCGGCACGATGCGATCGTCATTGGGCCAGATGTCGAGACGCGAAAAGTCGAGGTCGCGGGCGACTAGCTGCTTCAGGATCGGGAACGGCGTCGAGCCCCCGGGGATCGTGATGGCGAGCCGCCCCTCGCCCGCCGCCAGCGCTTGCTGCAAGAGACGCTCGATCCAGTCGACCACCTCGTCGATCCGCGTGTAGTGCATCAGCCGTATATTGCCCATCTTCGACCTTTTATGGTTTCGGCCCGCGTGACTGTCGCAGCGGCGGCCGACACTATCTTCGTTTTTTGCCGGGGCGCCGTTACCCCAGCGTGCTTTTCAGGAACCAGATACGCTGTTCGACCTCGTCGGTCAGGTCGTCGAGAATGCCGTCGGTCGCATTGTCGCCCGTTTGCTCGGTCAACTCCTTGAGCTTCTTGATGCGCTGGCGAAGCTTGACGTTATCGTCGTGCAGTTCCTGCACCATGTTCTCGGCGGTGAGGTCGGTCCGGTCCTGATCCTCGATTTGCGTTGCCGAAGCAATGGCGCCGATCGACGTCAGCGTTGCGGCATCGTTCTTGCGCACGCGCTCGCCGATGATGTCGATATTTTTGCGGATTTGGGTGGCGTGTTCGTCGAATAGTAGGTGCAGGTCGCGAAACCGCGGACCTTTCACATGCCAGTGAAAATTCTTCGTCTTGGTGTAGAGCGCGAAGTGGTCCGCCAGCAGCCCGTTGAGTTCGCTGACGAGCGCGGTTGTCGAATTGTTGCCTGCCTTGGCCATGATGTCCTCCGGTTCATTAAAGCGGTCGCAACGTCTACGCGCGCCCCGCTTATCGGTTTCGCCGATTTATCGGCTCACAATCATCGGCTGATGCGATTCAAACCATCCCCCGCGCGCCGAGGGCTAGGACAACCGCCGCGATCAGCAGCATCGCTGCCAGAGCGAGCCTGATTGCTCTCAGCGGCAGCGCCGCTTCGAGATCCTGCTGCATCATCCATCCCAGGACCATCGCCGCGACTCCCCCGACTGCGCCGCCGATGCCCACGAGAAGCGGCGAAGCGGTCGCGGCGGCCAGCGCGAACACGATGAAGCGCGAGGCATCGCCGACCTGCCGCGCAAACAGGACCACGAACGCCGCGAAGATCGAATGCGTCGGTTCGGCCACGGGCTTTTCGCGGCGCGGCCACGCGAGTTCGAAAGCCGCCACCAACAGCGCCATGGCCGCCAGCATGTGCTTGGCGGCCGGGAACAGCATGGCGGCAACGACGTCGCCGCCCCAGGCCATCAGGCCAGCCGACAGCGTCGCCGAAACGGACGCGGCCAGCAGCAGGCCCGGACCCGTGCGCCCGGCCAGCCGAGCCACCAGCAACTGGTCGCGGGCTCCCAGCGAAACCAGCAGGACCAGTGCGAAGGCGAACAGGAACGATGACATGGTCGGCGCAGATTCCCTCGATGCGGAGTATCGACCCCGCCCGTGCGATGCGATAGCATTCCGGGCAAGAGCACAACAGCGCACGGGGAGAGAGACGCATGAATTTCGCTGACGGGCACGCCGCCATCGTCACGGGAGGAGCTTCGGGTCTCGGCCATGCCAGCGCTGTCGCCCTGGCCGAGGCCGGTTTCAAGGTTGCCATCTTCGACATCAACACCGACGAGGGACCGGCCAGGGCCGAGGCGATCGGGGCCACGTTCCATCATGTGAACATCATGGACGAACAATCGGTGGTCGACGGTTTCGCCGCCGCCCGCGCCGCCAACGGGCAGGAACGGCTGACGGTCCACTGCGCCATGGCAAGCAAGCGCGGCAAGACGATCAGCTGGGACAAGGAAAACGGCTGCTACAAGAAGCTGCCGACGGAAGACTGCGCCTTCGGGGCCGAAGGGATACTGACGGCGAGCTTCCGTATCGCGAGCCATTCGGCGCTCGGCATGGCCAACAGCGATCCGGTGTCCGAGGACGGGGAGCGCGGGGCGATCATCCTCACCGCCAGCGTCGCGGCGCAGGACGGGCAGATCGGCCAGGTCATTTACGGCAGCTGCAAGAACGGGGTGAACGGCCTTGTCCTGCCGATGGCGCGCGACCTGATGGACCTCGGCATCCGGGTCAATTCGATCATGCCGGGCATTTTCGCCACCCCGCTGATGCTGGGGATGAAGGACCGCAACCCGCAAATGTGGGACCAGCTCAACGCCAGCGTGCCCTTCCCCAAGCGGCTCGGCCATCCGGAGGAATTCGCTTCGCTGGTACTGGAGATCGCCCGCAACGGCTACATCAACGGCCACCAGTTCCGTCTCGACGGCGCGATCCGGATGCCGCCGAAATAGGAGGGACGCATGACCGCAGCGACCAACGAATACCCGACCAGGGCCTATGGCGCGACTGCGCCCGAAAGCGGGGTCGGCCCGATGGACATCACTCGCCGGGGCCTGCGCTCCGACGATGTCCTGATCGACATCAGCCATTGCGGCATCTGCCATTCGGACCTCCACACGGCACGCAACGACTGGGGCCGCACGACCTATCCGGTGGTGCCTGGGCACGAGATAGTGGGCACCGTGGCCGCGGTCGGCGACGGCGTGACGCGGCACAAGGTCGGCGACCGCGTCGCCATCGGCTGCCTCGTCGACAGCTGCAAGGCCTGCGCCCACTGCGAACAGGACCTCGAGCAATATTGCCTCAACGGTTCGGTCGGCACCTATGGCGGGCGCGACCGGATCGACGGGTCGGTCACGCAGGGCGGCTATTCGACGCGCATCGTCTGCCGCGACGAATTCGTGCTCAAGGTGCCCGCGGCGCTAAGTAGCGAACACGCGGCGCCGCTGCTCTGTGCCGGGATCACGACCTATTCCCCTTTGCGAACTTGGAAGGTCGGCCCCGGCAGCAAGGTCGCGGTCGCGGGGCTTGGCGGGCTCGGCCACATGGGCGTGAAGTTTGCCGTGGCCATGGGCGCCGAAGTCACGGTACTCAGCCGTACGGAGGACAAGCGGCAGGATGCGATGGCGCTTGGTGCGCACGATTTCCTGCTCACCACCGACAAGGCGGCGATGAAAGCGAAGACCGGATATTACGACCTGGTGCTCAACACCATCCCCGTGCGCCACGATGTCGCGCCCTATCTCCACCTGCTGCGGATCGACGGGGCACAGGTGCTGGTCGGCATGATCGAGAAAATGCCGGAACTTAATTCGGGCATTTTGCTCGGCCGCAAGATCCTCACCGGCAGCGGCATCGGCGGCCTCGCGGAAACGCAGGAGATGCTCGACCTCTGTGCCGAAAAAGGCATCCTTCCGGAGATCGAGGTGATCCCCATGCAGGATATCAACGAGGCTTATGAGCGCATGGAAAGAAGCGACGTCAAATACCGCTTCGTGATCGACATGGAGAGCCTGCGCGCGGCCTAGTTCGCGCTCAGATGCACCAGTCGAGTTGCTGCCCGCGCTGGTTCGACCGGTCGACCCGCACGCGGTTGGTCACCATGCGCGCGTGCAGATGGCGGACGACCGTGCTGCCGGTGTGCTGGAACAGGAAGGGGAAGATGCCATGGAGGAGGCAGGCGATCCCCGCCGCCAGCATGGGCCAGCCGAAGCTGCTCGCCACGCGCATATGCTCGAAATAGGTTTCGCCAACGGATTCGGGATGCGCGGTGAAGAGTTTCATGGGCTGTTCCCTGGTTGCTATTGCGACGTCTTCCCCTCCGCCTATGCCACACCGCGGCGCGAGAAAAAACCGTGCGCCGGGACGTGGCCCACACTCTCATATTGACCGCGCCGACGCCTTCGGGCAAGCGCGCGGCCGCGCAGGCGATGCGCCGTAATGGCGCGCCCGAGGCGGGTGTAGCTCAATGGTAGAGCAGCAGCTTCCCAAGCTGACGACGAGGGTTCGATTCCCTTCACCCGCTCCAGCCCTCCCTTCACCGACCCTATCGGCGCCCGATGCGTGCACGGCACGCGGCTCGCTGCTATGGGCTTCGGCTTGGACTCCCGTACCGACTTCGCTAAGGAGCTCAGCGTAACGATCGAATATCGGAGAGGAATAATCATGCGCCATGTCGATCACTTCATCGCAGGCGGCAGCGGCGGCGCATCCGGTCGCAGCCACTCGATCTGGAACCCCTCGACCGGCACGATCCAGGCGCAGGTAGCGCTGGGCGATGCGTCGCTGCTGCAGCGGGCGGTCGAAGCGGCCATGAAGGTGCAGCCGGAATGGGCAGCGACCAATCCGCAGAAACGCGCGCGCGTGATGTTCGACTTCAAGCGCCTCGTCGAAACGCACAAGCAGGATCTCGCCGAACTGCTCGCCAGCGAACACGGCAAGGTGGTCGAGGACGCGCACGGCGATATCCAGCGGGGCCTGGAAGTGATCGAGTTCGCCTGCGGCATACCCCAGGCGCTGAAAGGCGAATACACGCAAGGGGCCGGCCCCGGCATCGACGTCTATTCGATGCGCCAGCCGCTCGGCATCGGCGCGGGCATCACGCCCTTCAACTTCCCCGCGATGATCCCGATGTGGATGTTCGGCATGGCGATCGCCGCGGGCAACGCCTTCATCCTCAAGCCGTCCGAGCGCGACCCGAGCGTGCCGGTGCGCCTCGCCGAACTGTTTCTCGAAGCTGGCGCGCCCGAAGGACTGCTGCAGGTCGTCCATGGCGACAAGGAAATGGTCGACGCGATCCTCGACCATCCCGACATCCCGGCGATCAGCTTCGTCGGTTCTTCGGACATAGCGCAGTACATCTATGCGCGCGGGTCGGCCAACGGGAAACGGGTGCAGGCCTTCGGCGGGGCCAAGAACCACGGCATCGTCATGCCGGACGCCGATCTCAACCAGGTGGTGAACGATCTGGCAGGCGCGGCGTTTGGCTCGGCGGGCGAACGCTGCATGGCGCTGCCCGTGGTCGTGCCCGTGGGCGAGGACACCGCCGACAAGCTGCGCAACAAGCTGATCCCGGCGATCGAGGCGCTGCGCGTCGGCATCTCGACCGACAAGGATGCGCACTACGGCCCGGTCGTCACCCCCGAGCACAAGGCCCGCGTCGAAGGCTGGATCGACACCGCCGAGAAGGAAGGCGCCGAGGTCGTAATCGACGGGCGCGGCTTCACCCTTCAGGGCTACGAGAAGGGCTTCTTCGTCGGCCCGACGTTGCTCGACCGCGTCACCACCGACATGGACAGCTACAAGGAAGAGATTTTCGGCCCGGTGCTGCAGATCGTCCGCGCGAAGGACTTCGAGGAGGCCGTGCGCCTGCCGAGCCAGCACCAGTACGGCAATGGCGTCGCGATCTTCACCCGCAACGGCCATGCTGCGCGCGAATTCGCGAGCCGCGTGAACGTGGGCATGGTCGGCATCAACGTCCCCATCCCGGTACCGGTCGCCTACCACAGCTTCGGCGGCTGGAAGCGGTCTGGCTTCGGCGACATCGACCAGTACGGCATGGAAGGCCTGCGTTTCTGGACCAAGACCAAGAAGGTCACCCAGCGCTGGCCCGATGGCGGCGGCGATGGTAGCAACGCCTTCGTCATTCCAACGATGGGGTAGCCGCGATGGGTCGCAACCTTCTGATCGCCTCCAGCGCGCTCGCCCTATTCGCGTGCTCTTCGGAGCCCGAGCCGCGGGAAAGCGCCGACGATTTCGCCGACCGGATCGGCGCCGGGCAGCCGCTCGCGCCCGATGCCGCGCCGACGAGCTCGCTCAGTCCCGCCCCCAAAGCGCCGATGGCAAAGCTGGGCGCGCCCAAACCCGTGCCGGCGAAGTTCCAGGGGACGTGGGATTTCGTCGACGGCGATTGCTCTGCCAAATCGGACCTGCGCATTCAGGTCGGCACCAACAGCGTCCAGTTTTACGAATCGCGCGGCGTCGTGAACGGCTACGATCAGCCCGACGCGAATACCATCATCCTCAATCTGGCGATGGAAGGTGAAGGCGAGAGATGGGAAGAACGGTTCCGCCTCGCCTTGGTCGATGATGGAAAGCTTCTCGAAGCCAGCGAGCAAAGCGGCTACGGCGCCGGGCAGGCCATGCGGCGCAAGCGCTGCGGATAAGGGAGACATGGACGATGATATGGGCGATGCGTTTTCCGGCATTTATCCTCGCAATTTCAGCCGTAGCGTGCGCTCCCGTGGCTGAACCGGGCCAGCCAGGCCAGCCACCGGCCATGGGCGGCGGCACCTGCGACGCCAGCGGCGCACAGTCTTTCGTCGGGCAGGCCGCGACCAAGGACACCGGCGACCGCATCGTCGCCGCGACCGGTGCCCGCACCTTCCAATGGGTCGGCCCCGACATGGCCGTGACCATGGATTACCGGCCCGATCGCGTGCGGGTTGCCTATGACAAGGACATGAGGATCGTCTCCGTCATCTGCGGCTGACCTATGCGAAAACGCGCCACCTCCGGCTCACCTTACGAAGCGCAATTCGGCTTCTCGCGCGCGATCCGAGTGGGCGACCGCATCATCGTTGCGGGGACCGGGCCGATCGAGGATGACGGCAGCACGACGCCGGGCGATGCGGCGGCACAGGCCGCGCGGTGCTGCGCCCTGATCGTTCGGGCCATCGAGCAACTCGGCGGGTCTGCGTCCGATGTCGTGCGTACCCGGATGCTCCTGACCGACCCGGCCGATCAGGATGCCGTGGGTGCGGTGCACGCCCGCTTTTTCGGCGAGGCCGCACCGGCCGCAACAATGCTAGGCGCGGCGTGGCTTTGCCGACCGGAATGGAAAGTCGAAATCGAGGCCGAAGCAATCGTTTCGGGGTAAGGCTGCCGCCCCTTCCCTCGCCCTTTTCACGGCGCTAGAGCGCGTCGCATGACCGGACAATTCCAGCTTACCGACGACCAGCTCGCGATCCAGGAAATGGCGCAGCGGTTCACCGCCGACAACATCACGCCGTTCGCCGCCGAATGGGACGAGAAGCACCACTTCCCGCGAGACGTGATCAAGCGGAGCGCCGAACTCGGCTTCGGTGCGATCTACGTCAGCGAGGAAAGCGGCGGCATCGGTCTTGGCCGGCTCGAGGCGGCGCTGATCATGGAGGCGATGGCCTATGGCTGCCCCGCAACCAGCGCCTTCATCTCGATCCACAACATGGCCGCGTGGATGATCGACCAGTTCGGCGGGGCCGAGGTCAAGGCGAAGTACCTGCCTGACCTCGTCACCATGGAGAAGATCGCCAGCTATGCCCTGACCGAGCCCGGCAGCGGCTCCGACGCGGCGGCGCTCAAGACCAGCGCGCGCCTGGACGGCGACCACTACGTACTCAACGGCACCAAGCAGTTCATCTCGGGCAGCGGCGTCAATGACGTCTATGTCTGCATGGTCCGCACCGGCGACCACAAGAGCAAGGGCATCACCTGCCTGGTGGTGGACAAGGACACGCCTGGCGTCAGCTTCGGCGTGCCGGAGAAGAAGCTCGGCTGGAACGCGTCGCCAACGGCGCAGCTGATTTTCGAGGATGCCCGGGTTCCCGTCGCCAACCGCGTCGGCGACGAAGGCGAAGGCTTCCGCTTCGCGATGATGGGGCTCGACGGCGGGCGGCTCAATATCGGTGCCTGTTCCTTGGGCGGAGCGCAGCGGTGCCTCGATGAGGCGATCAACTACACCAAGGAACGCCAGCAGTTCGGCCAGCCGGTGGCCGATTTCCAGAACACCCAGTTCATGCTCGCCGACATGGCCACCGAGCTCGAGGCGGCGCGCGCCCTGCTCTATCTCGCCGCCGCCAAGGTGACGGGCAATGCGCCCGACAAGAGCCGCTTCTCCGCCATGGCCAAGCGGCTGGCGACCGACAGCGGCAGCAAGATCGTCAACGACGCGCTGCAGCTATTCGGCGGCTACGGCTATCTGAAGGATTACCCCATCGAACGCTTCTGGCGCGACCTGCGCGTCCATTCGATCCTCGAAGGCACCAACCAGGTGATGCGGATGATCGTCGGGCGGGACCTGCTGCGCCAATGACCGGTCTCGCGATGACCGCCCTGGTCGTGCCGGATTACGATGAGGCGATCGCCTTCTTTACAAGCGCGCTGGGTTTCTCTCTGGTGGAAGACACCGACATGGGCGGCGGCAAGCGCTGGGTCGTCGTCACTGGCGATAGTGGAGGCAAGCTGCTGCTCGCGCGCGCTGCGAATGACGAGCAGCGGGCCGCGATCGGGCACCAGACCGGCGGGCGCGTCGGATGGTTCCTCAACACCGATGATTTCGCGGCGGCACAGATGAGGCTGGAGCGGCACGGTGTTACATTTAGCGATGGCCCACGCGACGAACCCTATGGCACAGTGGCAGTCTTCAGCGATCCATGGGGGAATCGCTGGGACCTGATCGAACCGAGCAAGGCGGCATGACCGAAGACGTCCTGATCCACAAACATGGCCGGGTCGGCCACATCAGCCTCAACCGGCCCAAGGCGCTCCATGCGCTGACGCTGGAAATGTGCCGCGCCATGAGCGCGGCACTGACTGTCTGGGCGGACGACGACGAAGTCGAAGCGGTCATCCTCGACCATTCCGAAGGACGCGGCTTCTGCGCCGGGGGCGACATAGCCTTCTTGCGCAACTCTGCGCTGAACGATGGCGGCGCGAGCGGGCGCGAGTTCTTCCACGACGAGTACCAGCTCAACCACCAGATGTTCACCTATGCCAAGCCGATCGTCGCCTTCATGGACGGCATCACCATGGGCGGCGGGGTCGGCATCTCCCAGCCGTGCAAGTTCCGCGTCGCGACCGAGAATACCCGCTTCGCCATGCCTGAGACGGGGATCGGCCTGTTCCCCGACGTCGGAGGCGGGTGGTATCTTTCCCGCCTCGGCGGCCGACTGGGGCAGTTCCTGGCGCTGACCGGCGCTCGGCTCGACGGAGCCGAATGCCTGTGGACCGGACTTGCCACGCACTATGTCCCGAGCGAGATGCTGGCCGAGATCAAGGCGCGGATCGTCGAGCATCCCGATCGCATCGCCGGCATTCTCTCGGAACCCGTCGGCACGCCGCCCAAGGCACGGATCGAAGGCAATGCCGAACTGATCCGCAAGCATTTCGCCTCGGACCGCTACGAGGATATCCTCGCCTCGCTGGAAGCCGACGACGGCGACTGGGCGATGAAGGAACGCGACACGCTCGGTACCAAGAGCCCGCAGACCTGCAAGGTTGCGCTGCGCCAGTTGGCGCAAAGCGCGCAGATGACCGACTTTGCCGACAACATGCGGATGGAATACCGCATCGCATCGCGCGTCCTCACCCGCCCCGATTTCGCCGAGGGCGTCCGCGCGGTGATCGTCGACAAGACCAACGACCCCAAATGGGACCCGGCGAGCCCCGAAGAAGTGACCGAGGAGTTGCTCGACGGCATTTTCGCGCCGCTATCCGATGGGGAAGAGTGGGCACCGCTGGAGTGAACACTATCGGGATTGCCGACCTTCGCCGTCATTGCGAGCGGAGCGAAGCAATCCAGAGCGGATCGTGCGCGACTCTGGATTGCCGCGTCGCTTCGCTCCTCGCAATGACGGACATGGAGTTGAAATGACCTACGAAACCATCCTCGCCGAAACCGACGGTGCCGTCACCGTCATCACGCTCAACCGCCCGCAGGCGCTGAATGCGCTGTCGAGCGTGGTGCTGGAAGAGCTGATCGACGCTTTCGCCGCTTACCAGGCCGACGACAGCCAGCGCTGCGCGATCCTGACCGGCAGCGGCGACAAGGCGTTCGCCGCTGGGGCCGACATCAAGGAAATGGCGGACAAGGCGGCGGCGGACTTCTTCCTGCAGGATTTTTTCGCGCGCTGGACCAGCCATCTGGTCAAGACCACCCGCAAGCCGTGGATCGCCGCCGTCAACGGCTTCGCGCTGGGCGGCGGATGCGAGCTCGCCATGATGGCGGACTTCATTATCGCCAGCGACAACGCCAAGTTCGGCCAGCCGGAAATCAAGCTCGGCGTCGCCCCCGGCATGGGCGGGAGCCAGCGCCTGACCCGCGCGGTCGGAAAGGCCAAGGCGATGGAAATGTGCCTGACCGGCCGGATGATGGGCGCGGAAGAGGCTGAGCGCAGCAACCTCGTCGCCCGCGTCGTGCCTCATGCCGAGCTGATGACCGAGACGAAGAAGACCGCTGCGCTGATTGCCTCGATGCCGCCGATGGCCGCCATCGCGAACAAGGAAATGGTCAACGCGGCCTACGAGATGACGCTCGACCAGGGCCTGCTCCACGAACGCCGCCTGTTCCAGATCCTCACCGCGAGCGAGGACAAGGCCGAAGGCATGGCCGCCTTCATCGAAAAGCGCGAAGGCAACTGGAAAGGACGCTGACATGAAGATTGCCTTCATCGGCCTCGGCAACATGGGCGGCGGCATGGCCGCAAACCTCGTCAAGGCGGGACACGAGGTGCAAGCCTTCGACCTCAGCGATACCGCTATTGCGCATGCACGCGAGGCTGGCTGCACCACCTTCGGCAGCGCCAGGGAAGCAGTGCAAGGCGTCGAGGCGGTCGTCTCCATGCTGCCGAACGGCCAGATCGTCAAAGGCGTATATACGAACGAAGTTATCGGCCACGCCCCGGTCGGGGCGATCCTGCTGGATTGCTCGACGATCGATGTCGCCACGGCGCGCGAGGTAATCGTAGCGGCTGAAGATGCCGGGTACGACATGGTAGACGCCCCCGTCAGCGGCGGAATTGCCGCAGCCAATGGCGGCACGCTGACCTTCATGGTCGGCGGCACGGACGAGGCATTCGCACGGGCGCAGCCGATCCTCGAAGCCATGGGCAAGGCGGTGATCCATGCGGGGGCAGCGGGTAACGGGCAAGCGGCAAAGATCTGCAACAACATGCTGCTCGGCATCCACATGATCGGCACGTGCGAAGCTTTTGCCATGGCGCAGAAGCTGGGGCTCGACCCGCAGACGTTCTACGATATCTCGTCGGTCAGTTCGGGCCAGTGCTGGTCGATGACGAGCTATTGCCCCGTTCCCGGCGTCGGCCCGCAAAGCCCGTCGGACAATGGCTACCAGGGCGGCTTTGCCACGGATCTGATGCTGAAGGACTTGCGGCTGGCGATGGAAGCGGCGGAGACATCCGGCGCTGCCACGCCTATGGGCGCGCGCGCCACCTCAATCTATGAGGATTTCGCCGGCGCAGGCAACGGCGCGCTCGATTTCTCGGCAATTATCAAAATATTGTGAAAGGCTGCATCGCGGCTGCAACGGAACTTCGAAGGGCGACCCGAAGGGCACGAGGCAGCCGCGATGCAGTATTAGAGCTAACTAAACTAAGTCTGGATATCAATCGCTTGATTGTAAAACGTCGCGGGTTTCCACCGCTTCGTCCCAAATCAGTGCAATAGTTTGTTCGAGCCATCTTCTGGGGCTTGGTCGCTTTCCGATCTCGCACACGAATTCCTGTCCGCGAGCGACGCTTCGCAGCCGCTTCCCCGGCAGCCATCGCGCAGGGTCCGCGTGATAGCTCAGCGATTGCGGCTGCATCCATGCCGGCCTGTTCCATAGGCTGGGCGGACCGCCATCGACGGTCAATCTCAGTTCCGGGCGGGCGCGTGCGGCCGTCCGACCGTCGCCCACGTAGATCACGTCGTTGCCGGCATGCATCCCCAAGGCATGCGGGTGACCGAGCTTGATGAATTCGCCAAGGGCTTCCGCCTCGCAGCCCTCCATCGGGACGATCCGGGTGATTCTCTGATAACCGAAAATCCGGTGATGCGGCTCGCCGGTCGCTTCGTCGCGAAACAGGCCGAAAAACAGGAAGACGTCGCCGATCGTGACACCCTGATTGGCGAGGTGGGTTTGCGCCGCGCCGCATTGACCGAACAGGCAGGTGCCTTCGGGCAGGAACATCGGATCATGGTGGCACAGGTCGCCGGCTTTAATCTTGCCGCGGCTCGCCCGCTGCGCCGCATCGCCCAGACCCAGATCGGCGTAGCTGGTGCGCGAGTACCCGCCGCTCGGGATCGGCAGGCTCACGGGCCTGCCGTCGATGATGGGCGAAGCGCCGCCCCCGGCCGCACTGTCGAAGCCCTTGCGGCTGAAGATGATGCGCACCGCCAGCGGGCCTTTCGTCAGGCCAGCGAGGGATCCTCCCACGCCAGCACCGGTTTGCGCGCGGCCGCGGTTTCGTCGAGACGGCGGCGCGGGGCGTAGTACGGCGCCTGCTTCAGGCTCTCGTCCCCTGCCCGCGCGCGTTCGGCAACATTGCGGAAGGCACCGATGAACTGGTCGAGCGCAGCTTTGCTTTCGGTCTCGGTCGGTTCGACCAGCATCGCGCCGTGGACCACCAGCGGGAAATAGACCGTCATCGGGTGGTACCCCTCGTCGATCATCCCCTTGGCGAGGTCCAGTGTCGACAGGCCGTTCCCGAAACCCTTGTCGCTGAACAACGCCTCATGCATGCACGGGCCGCTGGCGGCGAAAGGCGCGTCGAGCACGTCCTCGAGGCTCCGCAGGATGTAGTTTGCGTTGAGCACCGCATCCTCCGCGACCTGGCGCAGGCCATCTGCCCCGTGGCTGAGGATATAAGTTAGCGCGCGGGTGAACATGCCCATCTGGCCGTGGAACGCCGTCATGCGGCCGAACGCCTGCGTGTGACCGGACTCGGCGGCGCTCTCTTCCTCGACCAAATGGACGACACCGTCCTTGGTGCGCGCCGTGAAGGGCAGCGGGCCGAACGGGCTGAGCGCTTCCGACAGCACGACCGGGCCCGAGCCCGGACCACCGCCGCCATGGGGGGTGGAGAAGGTCTTGTGCAGATTGATGTGCATCGCATCGACGCCAAGGTAGCCCGGGCGCACCTTGCCGACGATGGCGTTGAAGTTCGCCCCGTCGCAATAGACGAAGCCGCCGGCAGCATGGACCGCGTCGGAGATCGCCTTGAGATCGCGCTCGAACAGGCCGCAGGTGTTGGGGTTGGTGATCATCACACCCGCAACGTCAGGACCCAGCCGCGCCTTCAATGCCTCGAGATCGACGCGGCCTTCCGGCGTCGCGGGGATATCTTCCACGCGGTACCCGGCGAAGGCGGCGGTGGCAGGATTGGTGCCGTGCGCGCTTTCAGGGACGAGGATGACTTCGCGCGCATCGCCGCGCGCTTCGAGCGCGGCGCGGATGCACAGGATGCCGCACAGTTCGCCATGCGCGCCGGCCTTGGGGCTCATCGCCACGCCGTGCATGCCGGTCAGCTCGATCAGCCAGTGCGCCAGTTCGTTCATCACCTCCAGCGCGCCCTGCACGGTCGATACCGGCTGCAGCGGGTGGACATCGGCGAAACCGGGCATCCGCGCGACCTTTTCGTTGAGGCGCGGGTTGTGCTTCATGGTGCAGCTGCCGAGCGGGAACAGGCCGAGATCGATGGCATAGTTCTGCCGGCTGAGGCGGGTGTAATGCCGAACTGCTTCCGGCTCGTGCAGGCCGACGAGGCCGATCGTCCCGGTCCGCTCGAAACCGCCGAGCCGGTTCGGGCCGGGCTGGATTTCGGGCAGGTCGACGCCGGTCTCGTCGGCATGGCCGATTTCGAACAGCAGCGGCTCTTCGAGCATGAGGGCGCGATTGCCTGTCGAGGTCACCGGGCCTGCCTGCCCGCTTGCCGGGGTCATTTCGGGCTTCCACCCGGATGCATTGGGCGTTTTGGCGGGCGCGTTCATGCCAGCACCTCCTCAAGAGCGGCTCCGAGGGCTTCGATATCCTCCTCGGTGGTGGTTTCGGTGGTGGCGACGACCATGGCGTTCGCCAGCGCATCGACGCCCGGGAACAGCCGCCCGAGCGATACGCCGGCAAGAACGCCCTTGTCGGCCAGCTTGCGAACGATTGCGCGGGCATCCTGCCCCAGCGTCACGGTGAATTCGTTGAAGAAACCGCCGTTGAGCACCGTCACGCCGAGCACCTTGGCGAGGCGATCGGCGGTGAGGCAGGCAAGGCGATGGTTCTCAGCCGCCAGCTGGCGCAGGCCCTTTTCGCCCAGCAGCGTCATATGCACGCTGAAGGCCAGCGCGCACAGGCCGCTGTTGGTGCAGATGTTGCTGGTCGCCTTCTCGCGGCGGATGTGCTGCTCGCGGGTCGAGAGGGTGAGCACGAAGCCGCGCTTGCCCTCCGCATCGACGGTTTCGCCGCAAAGGCGACCCGGCATATGCCGGACGTGCTTTTTGTCGCGCACCGCAAACAGGCCGAGGTACGGCCCGCCGAACTGCAGGCCCACGCCGATGGATTGGCCTTCGCCGACGACGATATCAGCGCCGAGCTCGCCCGGGCTCTTGATCGCGCCCAGCGCGACCGGCTCGGTGTTGACCGCGATCAGCAGCGCCCCCTTGGCATGGGCCGCCTCGGCAACGACGGAGAGGTCCGAAATGCGCCCGAGGATGTCGGGATACTGCACCACCACGCAACTGGTCGTGTCGTCGATCCGGGCGATCAGGCCTTCGAGGTCGGCCTCGGGCTGGATCGAGGGCTGCGCATCGGCGATCTCGTCCTTGGTGAACTTGGCCATGGTCTTGACGACCTCGGCGTAATGCGGGTGGAGCGCGCCCGACAGGACCACGCGGTTGCGCTTGGTCACCCGGCTCGCCATCGCCACCGCTTCCCAGCACGCGGTCGATCCGTCGTACATCGAGGCATTGGCGACCTCGCAGCCATAGAGCCGCGCGACCTGCGTCTGGAATTCGAACAGCATCTGCAGCGTGCCCTGCGCGATTTCCGGCTGGTAGGGCGTGTAGGCGGTCAGGAACTCGCCGCGCTGGATGATGTGGTCGACCGTCGCCGGAACATGGTGGCGATAGGCCCCTGCCCCGAGGAAGAACGGCGCATCGGCGGCGGCCAGGTTCTTCTTGCTGAGCGCACGCATGTGCTTCTCGACCGCCATCTCGCTGGCATGCATCGGCAGGCCGGCGATGGGGCCGCTGAGACGCGCTTCCTCGGGCACATCGACGAACAGGTCATCGATCGAGGAAGCGCCGATAGTGGCGAGCATGTCGCCGCGATCGGCATCGGTCAGGGGCAGGTAACGCATTTCAACTCCTTACCCCCCTCCTCTTCAGAGGAGGGGCAACGAGACTTGGCAGCTTGCTGCCTAGTCGCAGTGGGGTGGTGCCCATGGCGCTCGCCTGCGGCTCGCCACCGCCCCCTACCCCCTCCTCTGAAGAGGAGGGGGCGATTGGGCATCACAGCTCGTCGCAGAACGCCTTGTAGGCGGCCGCGTCCATCAGCCCTTCGAGCTCGGACTTGTCGGACACCGTCATACGGAAGAACCAGCCTTCCTCTTCGGGCGAAGTGTTGACCAGCGCGGGGTCTTCCTCAAGCGCGGCGTTGGCTTCCATCACTTCGCCGGTGATCGGGGCGTAAACATCGCTCGCGGCCTTGACGCTTTCGACCACGGCTGCCTCGCCGCCTTTTTCGACCATGGTGCCGACTTCGGGCAGTTCGACGAAGACGATATCGCCCAGCTGGCCCTGTGCGTAATCGGTGATGCCGACCGTCGCGAGGTCACCCTCGAGGTCGATCCATTCGTGTTCGTCGGTGAAATAACGGGCCATGCCTACTTGCTCCCTCGATAATAGCGGTGGGGTACGAACGGCGTCGGCACCACCGTGGCGGCGAGACGCTTGTTGCGAACTTCGATTTCCAGTGCACTGCCTTCGGCGGCGTGTTCGCTCGCGACATAGGCCATGGCGATGGGAAGCCCAAGCGATGGCGAAAAGCCGCCGCTGGTGACGGTGCCGACTTTTTCGGTACCTGCAAACACTTCAGCGCCCTCGCGCGCGGGCATGCGGCCATCGACCTTGAGGCCGACCCACTTGCGCGCGGTGCCTTCCGCGATCTCGCGGTTGATCCGCTCGGCACCGGGGTAGCCGCCTTCGGTGCGGCGGCGCTTGTTGATACCGAACACCAGGCCCGCTTCGACAGGCGAAGTTTCGGGCGACATGTCGTGGCCGTAGAGCGGCAGGCCGGCTTCGAGCCGCAGGCTGTCGCGCGCGCCGAGGCCGATCGGCTTCACTTCGGGCTCGCCGCACAGCAGGTCGGCCACCTCGGCCGCCGCATGGCCCGGCAGCGAAATCTCGAACCCGTCCTCGCCGGTGTAGCCCGCGCGGGCGATGCTGACATCGTGACCGGCAATAGTGAAGCGACCAAACTTCATGAAGGTCAGGGCGGAGAGCGGGTAGTCGCCAGTCGCATGGCGGGCCAGCGCATCGGCAGCCTTCGGCCCCTGCAGCGCCAGCAGGGCTTGGTCGTCGAAATGGTTGAGCGTGATCTCGTCGGGCAGGTGTTCGCGCAGGTGCCCGATATCGTCCCACTTGGTCGCGCCGTTGACGACCAGATACAGCGCCTCCGGCCAGCGCGAGACCATCAGGTCGTCAAGCACGCCGCCCTCTTCGTTCAGCAACAGCGAATAGCGCTGCTGGCCCAGCTTTAGCGTCGAGAGGTCGATCGGCAGCACGGCTTCGACCGCCGCATCGAGATCCGGCCCCGACAGCAGCAGCTGGCCCATATGCGACACATCGAACAGCCCAGCGCTGGTGCGCGTCCATTCGTGCTCGGCGACGATGCCCTCATACTGGATCGGCATTTCATAGCCGGCGAAGGGCACCATCCGCGCGCCCCGTTCGCGGTGCCAGGCGTCAAGCGGCAGCTTGCCCAGCTCGATCACTTCGTCGTCGGAATCGATATCGATATCGCTCATTACAGTCCCCGAACCAGCGCCATCCCGGGATCGAGACACCGCACCGCCCCCTCTGTCGGGAAACCTGAGAGCTTCATGCAGCGCAGACGCCGCACTTCTTCCTTCGGTGGTCGCCGCGATCGCGGCAACGCTTTCCAGAGTGTCAGCCGGTCCAGCGGTCCTTTGGCCTGAGAGATTCCGGGGCGGTTGCTCCTTCGGCGCCCTGCCCGAAGGCAAGGTCTCTCCCGCTGGTCCGTCCGGCGGATTCGCACCCGCCGGAAGACGCCCCGCGCATGGGCGATTGCCGGGGCCGCGTCAATCGCCGGATGTTTCCGTGCAGCAAAAATTCGGGAGCGTGCGCGCCTATCGGCTGAATGAGACTTCAGACCAGATTGAAAAGCCTAGCGCATTGCGGCACATCGCGCGCCGGACAGGGGGGCGATTGTGACGATTAACGAATATTATCTGATCGCGCTGTTGATCATCTTCGCCCTGCCATGGCTGGTCTGGCGGGTCTTTCGCACGGACTACTTCGCTCCGCTCGTGGTCGTGCAGATCGTCGGCGGCATCCTGCTCGGCCCCGGCGTGCTCGGCGCGGCAATCCCCGACTATTACGCTTTCGTCTTTCGGCCGGAGGTCATAGGCATGCTCAACGGCGTGGCGGTGTGGGCCGTCATGCTGTTCGTGTGGATTGCCGGGATCGAGCTGGACCTGTCGCAGGCCTGGAAGCACCGCCGTGAGACCACGGTAACGGCAGGTCTGGCGCTGGGAATGCCCCTGGTGCTGGGATCGCTCGCCGCGATGCTGATCCTGCGCTGGCCCGGCTGGCAGGGCCCTGAAGGAGCTACCTGGCAAGTAGTCGTCGGACTAGGGATGGCCTGCGCCGTCACCGCGCTGCCGATCCTGGTGCTGTTCATGGAGAAGCTGGAGATCCTGCGCCAGCCGCTCGGGCAGCGCATCCTGCGCTATGCCAGCCTCGACGACATCGCCATCTGGGGCGTGCTGGCGCTGATCCTGCTCGATTGGGAGCGGATCGGACGGCAGGCCGCGTTCCTGATCGGCTTTGCCGTGGCGGCGTGGCTGATCCGCCGGCTGATGCAGCGGCTGTCGCAGCAGGACCGCTGGCCGGTCGGGCTGATCTGGCTCGCGCTGTGCGGCCTCGCCGGGGACTGGTCGGGGATGCATTTCATGGTCGGGGCCTTCCTCGCCGGCACGGTTCTCGACGCCAGATGGTTCGGCCACGAGGCGATGGACCGGTTCCGCAACATCGTCCTGCTGACGATCATGCCGGTGTTCTTCCTTTCGACCGGGCTGCGGACCCAGTGGGAAGTCGGCGGGGCGGCGGTGTTCGGCGCCGCGGCGCTGCTGCTGGTGGCGGCTGTGGCGGGCAAGCTGACCGGGGTCGCGCTGGCCGGGCGGATTCTTGGCTGGGCCAAGGGCGAGGCGCGCCTTATCGGCTGGCTGCTTCAGACCAAGGCGCTTATCATGATCATCTTTGCCAACATCCTGCTCGACAAGGGTATAATCACCAACACCGCCTTCACCGCGCTGCTGCTGATGGCGGTGGCGAGCACCATGCTGACGATCCCGATGGTGACCCCCCAACTGAAGCGACTGGACGAGCTGAAGGGCCGCGACGCCTAGTCGAGATTGGGCCTGAGCCAGCGCTCTGCCTGTTCGAGGTTGACGCCGCGCCGCCTTGCGTAATCCTCAAGCTGGTCGCGCCCGATGCGGGCGACGCCGAAATACTGGCTTTCAGGGTGCGCGAAATAGAACCCGCTCACTGCCGAGGTGGGCCACATGGCGAAGCTTTCGGTCAGCGTGAGCCCGGCGTTATCCGGAGCGTCGAGCAGGTCGAACAGGATCGGTTTGAGGCTGTGATCGGGGCAGGCCGGATAGCCCGGCGCCGGGCGGATGCCGCGATACTGCTCCTTGATCAGCGCCTCGTTGGTCAGCTGTTCGCCCGGCGCGTAGCCCCACAGCGTCGTGCGGACATGCTGGTGCAGGCGCTCGGCAAAGGCTTCGGCGAAACGGTCGGCCAATGCCTTGAGCATGATATCGGAGTAGTCGTCCTTGTCGGCCTGGAAACGCGCCGAATGCGGCTCGATCCCGTGGATGCCGACCGCGAAGCCGCCGATCCAGTCGCCCGCCGGATCGATGAAGTCAGCGAGGCAGAAGTTCGCCCGGTCGCGGCTCTTCTTGACCTGCTGGCGCAGGAACGGGAGCACGACATGTTCCTCCTGCTCGGGCAGGTGGATGGTCACGTCGTCGCCATCCCGCGCGCAGGGCCAGAAGCCGCACACGCCCTTGGCGGTCAGCCATTTCTCCTTGACGATCCGGTCGAGCATCGCCTGCGCATCGGCGAACAGGCTGCGGGCGCTTTCGCCCACAACCTCGTCGTCGAGGATGCGCGGGTAAGTGCCGTGAAGCTCCCAGGCGCGGAAGAACGGGGTCCAGTCGATGCATTCGCGCAGGTCCGCGAGCGACCAGTCGTCGAACACATGTACCCCCGGCTGTTCCGGCGGCGCGGCCTTGTCGCTGAGATAGGCGTCGTAATAGTTCGCCCGCGCCTCCTCGAGCGTGAAGAGTTCGCTCTGGCCCTTGCCTTCGCGGACATCGCGGACATGCTGGTAATCGGCAGCGGTGGTCTCGACGAATTCGTCGCGCTGGGTGTCGCTGAGCAGGCGGCTGGCGACACCGACCGCGCGGCTGGCGTCGAGCACGTGGATCACCGGGCCCTCGTAAGCCGGGTCGATCCGCAGCGCGGTGTGGACCTTGCTGGTGGTTGCCCCGCCGATCAGCAGCGGCATGGTCATGCCGGCGCGCTGCATCTCCTCGGCCACGGTCACCATTTCGTCGAGCGATGGGGTGATGAGGCCCGAAAGGCCGATCATGTCGGCATTGTTGTCCTTGGCAGCGGCGAGGATCGTGGGCCACGGTACCATCACGCCCAGATCGACGACGTCGTAGCCGTTGCACTGCAACACCACGCCGACGATGTTCTTGCCGATGTCGTGCACATCGCCCTTCACCGTCGCCATGATGATCTTTCCCTTAGCCCTGCGTTCGTCCTCGGGCAGCAGGTCCTTCTCCGCCTCGATGAAGGGGATGAGGTGCGACACCGCCTTCTTCATCACACGCGCCGATTTCACCACCTGCGGAAGAAACATCTTGCCGCTTCCGAACAGATCGCCGACGACGTTCATCCCGTCCATCAGCGGCCCTTCAATCACTTCGATCGGCCGACCGCCGCGCTGCTCGGTCAGGGCGCGCATTTCCTCGGTATCGTCTACCACATGGGCGTCGATGCCCTTGACCAGCGCATGCTCCAGTCGCCGCTCGACCGGCCAGCCGCGCCATTCCTCGGCTTCCTTTTCGGCCTTGGCGTCCTTGCCCTTGTAGCTTTCGGCCAGTGCGATCAGCCGCTCGGTCGCGTCCGCGCGGCGCATCAGGATCACATCCTCGGTCGCCTCGCGCAGCGCCGGGTCGATGTCGTCGTAGATGTCGAGCTGGCCGGCGTTGACGATGGCCATGTCCAGCCCGGCAGGGATGGCGTGATAGAGGAACACCGAGTGCATCGCCCGGCGCACGGTCTCGTTGCCGCGGAAGCTGAAGCTCAGGTTCGAGAGGCCGCCGCTGGTGCGCGCATAGGGGCACGTCGCCTTGATCTCCTGCACCGCCTCGATGAAGTCGAGGCCGTAGCGGTCGTGTTCCTCGATCAACGTCGCCACGGCGAAGATATTTGGATCGAAAATGATGTCCTCGGGCGGGAATCCGATGCCGGTCAGCAGGGCATAGGCACGCTGGCAGATCTCGACTTTGCGCGCCTTGGTGTCGGCCTGGCCCGTTTCGTCGAAGGCCATGACGACCACGGCCGCGCCGTAATCCATGCACTTTCGAGCATGTTCGAGGAACGGCTCCTCGCCTTCCTTCATGCTGATCGAATTGACGATCGGCTTGCCGGAAACGCACTTCAGGCCCGCCTCGATCACCTCCCACTTGGAACTGTCGATCATCACCGGCACGCGGGCGATATCCGGTTCGGCCGCGATCAGCTTGAGGAAGGTCGTGATGGCGTGGACCGCATCGAGCAGTCCCTCGTCCATGTTGACGTCGATCACCTGCGCCCCGTTCTCGACCTGCTGGCGCGCGACCTCGACCGCGGCGGCATAATCGTCCGCCATGATCAGCTTCTTGAACGCCGCCGATCCGGTGACATTGGTGCGCTCGCCGATATTGACGAAGCGGGCGGTCGATACTGTGTCGGTCATGTCATGCTGCAATCGTAAAGGGTTCGAGCCCGGCAAGGCGCATATCGGGTGCGACCCTGGGCACGCGGCGAGGACTCAGGTCTTTCACCGCATTGGCGATGCGGGCGATGTGGTCGGGGGTGGAACCGCAGCACCCGCCGAGGATGTTGACCTGCTCGTTCTCTGCCCACTGCCGTACCAGTCCTGCGGTCGTTTCCGGCGCTTCGTCGTATTCGCCCAGTTCGTTGGGCAGGCCGGCATTCGGATAGGCGAGGATCAGCGTATCGGCGATGCGCGAGAGCAATTGGACGTGCGGGCGAAGCTGTTCCGCCCCGAAACTGCAATTCAGCCCGATCGTCACCGGTTTCGCATGGCGTACTGCGTTCCAGAACGCCTCGACCGTGTGGCCCGACAGGTTGCGGCCCGAAAGGTCGGTCAGAGTCATGGACAGCATCAGCGGAATGTCGCGGCCCAGTTCGCGCTCCAGCCTGCGGACCGCGAAAATGCCGGCCTTGGCATTGAGCGTGTCGAAGATCGTCTCGATCAGGATGAAGTCCACCCCGCCTTCGACCAGCGCGGCAGCCTGTTCGTGATAGACATCGGCCAGCTCGTCGAAGTCGATCTCGCGGTAACCCGGGTCCTCGACATCGGGGCTGAGCGAGAGGGTCTTGTTGGTCGGCCCGATGGCGCCCGCGACGAAACGCGGCCGCCCGTCCAGCTTCTCGTATTGGTCGGCCAGCTCCCGCGCAATCCGGCCCGAGGCGCGGTTGATGTCGCCCACCAGCGCTTCGGCCGCATAATCGGCCTGGCTGATGCGGTTGGCGGAGAAGGTGTTGGTCGAGACCACGTCCGAGCCCGCATCGAGATAGGCACGGGTGATGTCCTCGATCACATCGGGCCGGGTCAGGGCGAGGATATCGTTGTTGCCCTTCTGGTCGGCCTTGAGCCCGAGATTCCCGGCATAGTCCGCTTCGCCCAGCTTGCGGTTCTGGATCTGGGTGCCGAAGGCGCCGTCGAACACCAGCACGCGCTTGGCCGCTTCGGCCTGCAATTGCTCACGCGCGCTCATGCTGCCGCTCCTGCCGGGCGCTTCCCGAGCATGTGACAGATGGCATAGGCAAGGTCGGCGCGGTTGAGCGTGTAGAAATGGAAATCGCGCACACCGCCGGCATAGAGGCGGCGGCACAGTTCGGCGGCGACGGTGGCCGCGACCAGCTGGCGGGCGGCGGGACGTTCGTCGAGCCCTTCGAACAGGCCGTCCATCCACTGCGGGATATTCGCACCGCACTGACCGGCGAACTTGCGCGCCTGCGCGACGTTGGTGACGGGCAGGATCCCCGGCACGATCGGGGCAACTATGCCTGCGGCGGCTGCCTTGTCGCGAAATTCGAAAAAGGTTTCGGCGGAAAAGAAGAACTGGGTAATCGCCCTGTTCGCCCCGGCATCGAGCTTGCGCTTGAGGTTATCGAGATCGGACTGGGGGCAGTTCGCATCGGGATGCGTCTCGGGATAGGCCGCGACCGAGATTTCGAAGTCGGCCACTTCCTTCAGGCCGGCGACAAGCTCCGCGGCGCTGTGAAAGCCGTCGGGGTGCGGCACGAAGGGGGCGCCCGGTTCCCCGGCATCGCCGCGCAGTGCGACGATATGGCGCACGCCTGCTTCCCAATAGGCCTCGGCGATGGCGCGGGTTTCGGCCTTGCTGGCGTCGACACAGGTGAGGTGCGCTGCGGCGGGAATGCCTGCCTCGGCAATGATCCGGGCCACGGTCTTGTGGGTCCGCTCGCGGGTCGAGCCGCCAGCGCCGTAGGTGACCGAGACGAAGCTGGGCGCCAGCGGCGCGAGTTCCTGCACCGCGTCCCACAGCTGCGCCTCCATCTTCTCGCTCTTGGGCGGGAAGAATTCGAAGCTGACCGCGATATCGCCGGGTAGGCCGGAGAACAGCGGCGTTTCGATCGCGCGGCGCGCTTCGCGCATCTGGTCGAGCGTGGGGCTCATCGGACCGGTTCCTTGATAGGGGTGGGGGAAGATTGCGTGCTGCGCGTGCCGAGCCAGACTTTCACGACCAGCTCGCCGCCATCGAGGGCCACTGGCTTAGCGGGTGTGAAGCCCGCCTGCTGCAACAATTCGCGCATCTGCTTGTCGGCGAAACCGAGCCGGACATGCTGGAACCGATCGCGCAGTTCCTCGCGCGTATGGGCAGCGAAATCGACGATGGCTATGCGTCCGTTCGGCTTGAGTACCCGGGCTGCTTCGGCCAGCGCGCGTTCCGGTTCGGCGGTGAAATGCAGCACCTGGTGCAGCAACACCGTGTCGAAGCGGGTATCGGCAAAGGGAAGCCCCAGGAAATCGCCCTGCACCAGTTCGACCCGCTCGGGAGGCAGGTGCTGCAGCTTGGCGCGGGCAACGCGCAGCATTTCCAGGCTCTTATCGAGCGCGACGATATGGTCGGCGCTGCCGCCGAACAGCTCGGCCATGCGCCCCGTCCCGGTGCCGATGTCGAGCAATTCGCCGAGCGGCGCCCTGCCCAGAACCTCCGTCAGCGCTTGCTCAACGGCGTCATCGGCCGTGTGCAGACGGCGCAGTTCGTCCCAGCTTGTGGCATTGGCGGCGAACCAGTCGGCCGCGCCCGCCTCGCGCGCCTGCCGGATGGCGGCAAGATGGCGGCGATCCTGCGTGCACTGACGCTCGAATTCTTCGTCGTCGGCCTCTGCTGCGACCAGCAAACGCGCAACGGCTGCCCCAAGCGCACCGCTGTCGGCATCGGCCAGCTTCGAACGCAGGAAGACCCAGCTGCCCTCTCGCCGCCTCTCGGCAAGGCCGGCATCGCACAGGATCGCGACATGGCGCGACACACGTGGCTGGCTTTGCCCCAGCACCTGCGCCAGTTCCCCGACCGCAAGTTCCATGGTACCCAGCAGCTGCATGATCCGCAGCCGGGTCTGGTCCGCCAAGGCGCGCATGGTGGCTTCGAGCTTCATCGCCGGACGCATATAAAGATATTGTTATATGTGCAAGTCCACTTCACGCTTGTCCCGCTGAGCGCAGCAATGTTACGCCTTGTCGTCCCTCAAGGAGAGCTTTCATGCAATACACCCAGTTCGGCCGCTCGGGCCTCACCGTCTCGCGGCTGTGCCTGGGGTGCATGAGTTTCGGCGACGCCGCAGCCGAAGGGCATGACTGGACGCTGGGCGAGGACGAAGCCCGTCCGTTCTTCCGCCAGGCGCTCGAGGCCGGGATCAATTTCTTCGACACCGCCAACATGTATTCGGGCGGGACCAGCGAGGAAATTACCGGACGAATCCTGAAAGACATGGCCCGCCGCGACGAGATCGTCATCGCGACCAAGGCGCATTTCCGCTGGCGCAACGCGCCCAACACCGGCGGCCTTTCCGCCAAGGCGCTGATGCACGCGGTAGACGACAGCCTGCGCCGATTGGGCACCGACTATATCGACCTCTACCAGATCCACCGGCTCGATCCGCACACGCCGATGGAGGAAATCGTCGAGACGCTCGATGCCATCGTGCGCAGCGGCAAGGTCCGCTATCTCGGCGCCTCCAGCATGTACGCCTGGCAGTTCCAGAAGATGCTGCATCTTGCCGACAAGGCGGGCCTGAAGAAATTCATCTCGATGCAGAACTACGTCAACCTGCTCTACCGCGAGGAAGAGCGCGAGATGCTGCCGCTATGCCGCGACTACGGCATCGCGGTGATGCCATGGAGCCCCCTGGCCCGCGGCAAGCTCGCCCGCCCCGCCGATGCTCAGGGCACCGCGCGTTCCGAAACCGATCGCATCCAGTCGCTGCTCTACAGCCGCACCGAAGAGGCCGACCGCAAGGTCATCGACGCGGTCGAAGCCATCGCCAAGGCGCGCGGCGTGCCGATGGCGCAGGTCGCCCTGGCGTGGGTGCTACAGGTGCCCGGGGTAACAAGTCCGATCATCGGCGCGACCAGGCAGGGCCATATCACCGACGCGGTGGCGGCCCTCGACCTCGTGTTGACGCAAAACGAAATCGACACGCTCGAGGCGCCCTATGTGCCGCACGCCGTAACCGGCATGTTCGATGCTCCGGCGCCTCAGCTGGCGGTCACCGTCAGCGACTAGGCAGAGCCAGCCACCCGCTCATTCCGGCATGGCCGCGATGACTTTCGCAGGGGTCATCGGGAATTCGAACAAGCGCGCGCCGCAAGCGTTGTAGATCGCATTGGCGATGGCCGCTGCGCCGCCGCACATGCCGAGTTCGCCGATGCCCTTCGCCTGGATCGGGCTGGCCGCGCCGTCGCGCTCTTCCACCAGGACCACCTCGAGGTCTGGCACGTCGCGGTGCACCGGAACATGGTATTCGGCGAGGTCGCGGTTGACCAGATGGCCGTCATTGGGGTCGAACGCCAGCGCCTCCGTCAGCGCGACGCCGATGCTCCACGTAATGCCGCCGATGCACTGCGAGCGGGCGGTCTGGGCATTGAGCACCCGGCCGAAGCCGAACGAGCCGAGCATGCGCTGGACGCGGGTTTCGCCGGTGTAGTGATTGACGCGCACTTCGGCGAAGAAGGCACCGAACCCGGACGCCGTGAAATCGTCCTCGATCGCGCCGGGCTCGTAATGCCCTTCACAGGCGATGTCCTTGCCATCGAGCAGATCGACAAGCGACTTCCCGCCGCGCGCTTTGCCGTCCGCGAGGTCGAGCGACTCTTCGTCCATTCCAAGGCGCTTTGCCAGCTCTTCGCGGATCGATTTGCAAGCGACATAGACCGCCGCCCCGATCGACGGCGCGCCCCAGCTGCCGCCGGAACCGGGACCGCGGGGATGCCGGGTGTCGCCCAGATCGACGAGCACATCGGCCGGGTCGAGGCCGAGCATCTCGCCGGCGAGCTGCGCCAGGATGGTGTAGGTCCCGGTACCGATATCGGTCATGTCGGTTTCGACCAAAGCCGTGCCGTCGGCCTTGAGCGTCACCCGAGCGCGGGCCTCGGCGATATTGTGCACCCGCGCCGCGCTGGCGACCCCGGTCCCGATCCACCATTCGCCCTCGCGGCGCAGGCGGGGCTTGCGCGGGGAGGCATCCCAGCCGAACGCTGCCGCCCCCTGCCTCAGGCAATCCGCCAATGTGTGCGAGGAAAAGGGAATGTCCTTTTCCGGGTCCTTGTCCGGGATGTTTCGCAGGCGCAGTTCGACCGGATCGATACCGGTTTTTTCCGCCAGTATATCCATCGCCGCCTCGAGCGCGGGCATGCCGACGGCCTCGCCCGGCGCCCTCACCGATCCTGCCGTCATGCGGTGGATGCGCGCGACGTTGAGGGTCAGTTCGCGGTTCTTGCCCGCGTACAGGAAATGCGAGGACTGTAATACCGGCTCGGCAAAGTCCTCGTTCGGCAGATTGGATACGAGAGCCTCATGCCCGAATCCGGTCAGACGGCCATCCGCATCGGCCGCGAGGCGCAGTCGCTGGGTGGTCTCCGATCGGCGCATGACGCCCTGAAACACCTGCTGGCGCGCCAAGACGACCCGAACAGGCCGGCCCAGTTCCATCGCCGCGATCGAGGCGGCGACGACATCGGGGCTGATGCCAAGTTTGGAACCGAACCCCCCGCCGACATAGCGCGACACCAGCCTGATGTCATTTTCTTCCAGATCAAGCGCGTCGGCGAGTTCCGAAATATTGTAATTGAGCATCTGCAACGAGGCGTGGACCGTCAGCTTCTTGCCGTCCCACTCCGCTATCGATGCGTGCGGTTCCATCGCCGCCGACGCATGGCCTTCGGTGACGTAGGTCACATCGACGCTGTGTTCGGCGTCGCTCATCGCCTTGTCGAGATTGCCCTGGCGCACGGTGTCGCTGGCCTTCGGCTTCGGATCGACCGCATGCGGATCGACCGGGGCGCCCTTGTCTTCGCTGTAGGTCACCGGGATGCGCATCGCCGCGTCGCGCGCCTGTTCCAGCGTCTCGGCCACGACCAGCGCGATCGGCTGGCCCCAGTAATCGACCTTGCTTGGTTCCTGCTGCGGAGCTTCGTCGGCAGTGCCTTGCGCGGCGCGGCTGATCAGGCGCTTGTCGTCGATGACGGCGATGACCCCCGGCATGGCCAAGGCTGCCTCCTTGTCGATCGATGCGACAGTCCCGCGCGTGATCGTGGCGGTCACCAGCACCCCTTCGACGCAGTCGGCAATCGGATATTCCGCCGCGTAGGGCGCCGTCCCCGTGACTTTCGCCAGCCCCTCTACCCGCGGCAGAGGTTTGCCCAGCGTACCCTGCTTCATGCCGTCGAGGCGGTTGGTGTCGTCGGGCTTGTCCTGCTTCAAATGCGCTTTCATGCCGATGCCTCCACTGCATGGGCCAGCACGGCATGGAGCGTACGCCGGGCCAAGGGTATCTTGGCGGCGTTCTCGCCATGGCTTTCGGCCTCCGCCAGCAGAACGTCCGCCGCCTTGTCGAACAGTGACTCCGACGGTTTGGAGCCGAGCAGCGCTTCGCCGATCGCGGGATCGTACCAGGGCTTGTGCGCCAGCCCGCCGAATGCGAGGTCGGCGCGGGTGAAAACCCCGTCGCGCAGCTCGATCACTGCGGCCACGGACACGAGCGCAAAGGCATAGGACGAGCGCTCGCGCACCTTGCGGTAGATCTGCGTCGCGCCGACCGGCGGAGGCAAGGTCACCGATGCGATGACCTCGCCGGGTTCGAGCACGTTCTCGCGCCAGGGCGTTTCGCCCGGCAGGCAATGGAACTCGCGCACCGGCACCTCGCGCAGCGCACCGCTTTCGCCCATGATCTGGACTGTTGCATCGAGCGCGCTCATCGCAACCGCCATGTCGCCGGGATAAGTGGCGATGCACGCCTCGCTGGTACCGAGAACCGCGTGGAGCGAGGCGATGCCCGAAAGCGCGCCGCAACCGCTCCCCGGATCGCGTTTGTTGCAGGGCTGGTCTATATTGGTGAAGTAGAAGCAGCGGGTCCGCTGGCACAGATTGCCGCCTGTCGTGGCCTTGTTGCGCAATTGCTGCGTCGCCCCGGCGAGGATTGCGCGAGAGAGCACCGGATAGTCCGACCTGACCCGGGGATGGACCGCGGTGTCGGTATTGGTCGCCAAGGCGCCGATGCGCAGGCCGCCATCACCAGTATCTTCGATGCCGGACAGCCCGATGCGGCCGATATCGACAAGGTGCTCTGGCGTCTCGACCTGGAGCTTCATCAAGTCGAGAAGATTTGTGCCCCCGGCAATCAGCTTCGTGCCATCCGCGGCGGCTGCGCGTGCTGCATCGTCTACTCCGTGCGCTCTTGCGTATTCGAACGCCCTCATGCGCCTTGCCCCTCTGCTACATCGCGGATCGCGGCGACGATGTTGGCATAGGCACCGCAACGGCACAGGTTGCCGCTCATCCGCTCGCGGATTTCCTCGCCGGAAATCTCGATATCGCCTTCAAGATCGCCGCTGGCGTCGCTCGGCCAGCCGGCGGCGATTTCGTCGAGCATGGCGGTGGCGGAGCAAATCTGCCCGGGGGTGCAATACCCGCACTGGAACCCGTCGTTGCGCACGAAGGCGCTCTGCAGCGGCGAAGGGGCATCCGGTGTTCCCAGCCCCTCGATCGTGGCGACCTCGTCGCCGTCGTGCATGGCGGCTAGCGAGAGGCAACTGTTTATACGCAGGCCGTTGACGATGACGGTGCACGCCCCGCACTGGCCGTGATCGCATCCCTTTTTCGTGCCCGTCAGGCCGAGCCCGGTACGCAGGAAATCGAGCAAGGTGGTACGCGGGTCGGACGGCATCGCATGCGCGGTCCCGTTCACGCTGATGGTCTGGGTCAAGGGGGCCTCCTTTTCCAGCTCAACAACCGAGCCGCAAAAGGTGTCCCGAAGTTTTGCCAACGCATCGTCGCAGCGGATACGATCGCCAGAACTCAGGCGAGACAGACCGAAATGTCAGGAAGGTGGTGCCGCTTACGTGACTCGAACACGTGACCCCATCATTACGAATGATGTGCTCTACCAACTGAGCTAAAGCGGCGCCCATGCAGTGATGTGGTGGAGGCCCGAGCCGGAATCGAACCGGCGTGCAAGGATTTGCAGTCCTCTGCGTAACCACTCCGCCATCGGGCCGAGCCCGCGCGTGCCACTGCTGCGCCGCGCGGGAAGCGGCCCCCTAGCGCCCTTCACGCGTCAGTTCAACGGCAATTCGGACGTGGCAGGGCCATCGTTCGAGAAGGGTGGCACTTTGCAATCGGTCCGGTATGAGCCAACTCCATGTCGATAGCAGAATTGCTCGCCCCGATCACCGCTGCGCCCGGTGGCGATAGTGGCCCCCTTACCCTTGCGGCCGAGGGCTGGATGCAGGGCCGCACGCTCTATGGCGGCGCCGGGTCGCTGGTCGCCTACACCGCAGCCATGCGGGCGTTTCCGGGTTTGCCTCCGCTCCGATCGGCACAGGTCTGTTTCGTTGGTCCGGTCGGAAACGAAGTCGCCGTCCGGACCAAAATGATCCGGCAAGGCCGGAATGTCGCAACCGTGCGCAGTGAGCTGTTGGTCGAAGGATCGGTCGGCCTGACCGCGCTATGGGTGTTCGGAAGCGAGCGCGAACCCAATGCTGTCCATCCTGCGCCCAAGGTAGAGCCCTGGCCCGGCGACCCGGAAGACTTCGAATCCCTGCCGCAGCCGCCGGGCAACCACTTCATCTCGCGCTACGACATCCGCCGGGCGCAGGACACCAGCGGACCCGGCGCCCCGCTCGTGCGGCGCTGGTTCCGCTTGCGCGAACCGGAGAACCTCGATCCGGTCTCGAACCTGATCCTGATGGGCGACACGCTGCCACCGGGTTCGATGCGGGCGATGCAGCGGCAGGGTCCGTTCAGCTCCATCAACTGGTCGTTCAACGTGCTCGACCCGGAGGCGACGACCCGCGATGGCTGGTGGCTGGCTGAAACGGCCAGCGACCATGCCGACCACGGCTATTCGAGCGAGCGGCTCAGACTGTGGAATGCCGAAGGCAAGCAAGTGCTGGCCGGCCAGCAGGCGATGGCGATCTTCGGCTGAGCCCTAGACGTCGGCGTAATTGGCCTTGCGCTTCTGCATCCCGGCCATCACCGCCTCGATCTGGTTGGGCTTGCGGATGACGGCATCCTGCTCGACGCTTTCGGCCATCAGCAGTTCGGCGCCGCTTGCATCGTACATCATGTTGGTGATGCGCTTGGCAGCCTGCATCGCGTGCGGGTTGCGATCTGCGATCACCCGCGCGAGATCGATCGCCTTGCCGAGCGGTTCCTCGCTGACGTGTGTCGCCAAGCCGAATTCCTTCGCTTCCTCGCCGGTGAACTCGCGGTTGGTGTAGATCAGTTCGCGCAGCACATCGTCGCGGACCAGCCCGCGCCAGAGCGGATAGCCGCCCATATCCGGCACCAGCCCCCACTTCATCTCCATGATCGCCATGCGGGTGGCGGGGTGGACGATGCGGATGTCCGCCCCGCTGGCGATCTGCAGCCCGCCGCCGAAGCAGACGCCATGGATTGCGGCGATTACCGGCACCTTGAGCTTGCGCCATTGCGTCGCCACCTGCTGCGCGCGGTTGGAGTCGCCATGTGTGCGGTCGGCCAGGGTGCCGCCGACCGGCGTGTTGCCCGATCCGGCATTGCCGAAGTTCGACAGGTCCAGCCCGGCACAGAAGGCTCGCCCTTCGCCGGCCAGAACGACGGCCCGCACGCCCTTCGCCTCCTGCAGGGCCTCGCCCGCCGCAATCATAGTTTCGAACATTACGCTGTCGAGCGCGTTCATTTTTTCGGCACGGATGAAGCGCACCTGCGCCACGCCATCGTCATCGAGCGTGATCGAGACGCGCTCGTTGGTCTGGAAGTCCATCGGGGTCCTCTCCTGGATCGGTTCGGTCGGGAGAGTTGCCGAACAGGACCGATCTGTCCAGCCTGCAACGCGGGCTAATGAAGCAGGCCGGCTGCCGCCATGCTGAAGAAACGCTCGCGCGTGAAGATCAGATGATCGATCAACTGGAGTTCCAGGGCGGCTCCCAGTTCGCCCAGACGGCGCGTGGCGTCGATATCCTGCTGGCTCGGACGACATTTGCCCGAGAGATGGTTGTGCGCCAGGATCAGGCCGCCCGCCCCGATGGTGAGAGCGCGGTACACCAAGGCCCTCGCCTTCAGGATCAGCTGGCTTTCGCTGCCGATCGTCAGGGTTTCGTCATGCAGGTAACGGCTCTGCATATCGCAATAGACGACATGGAGGCGCTCTTCAGTGGCGACGGCGAACCTGCTGTGGAGGTATTGGAGGAACTGCGGATCGGCTACAGGTTCCGGCACCCCGCCGCACCAAGCCGAAATCGCCGGCGGGTGGGCCATGCCCGGTGCGATGCGGGTGTGGATCCCCACTAGGACACGCTCACCGGCCGGTGAACGGCTCCGGTCTGGCGCCAGTCACCATAGGGGCCCTGCCGCCCCGTTTGATGGATATGCCGGGCGATACCGATCCCGAGCACGATGATCTGAAACCAGAACGGCATGGCGATGAGGAGGTAATAGGCCAAGCTCGAAACAGGCTCGACCAATGCTCGCGCCAGATGCGCCATGAAGGCCACGAGCTGCGCGGCCGCCAGCACGAGGGGATAGAAACGATTGGCGTGAAGAGCGATGCCGACGAACCCGGCGAGCCCGATCAGGTCGATGCTGAAGAGCACCGGATCCAGCGAGCCGTAGGTCCTCTCCAGTCCGGTGAAATCGCGCAATGCCAGCTGGACTATGATCATCCCGATGAGCACTCCGGCGCAAGCTCGTTCGGGCCCGCTTCCCCGCCACAAGGCGACGAGGAAGAGGGCGACGACGAACAGCTTTTGGATCGAAGCTCGGTTTTCGAGGAAGATCTGCATCATGGCGCGGATATGCTCTTGCCGGTCAGGCAAGCACCTTGTCGGCCGCCGGCTCGATCGCGCTCGGCGAAATGTAGGTCACATCGCCGCCTTCTTCGGGCGACATATAGATGCGGCTGACCTTGTTGAGTTCCTCGTGCACGCGAAGCAGGTTGGTCGACATCGCGAGCGCCTGCTGTTCTGCCTGAAGCAGGCGAACCATCGCTTTTTGCGCCGCATCGACACCGACGTCCGGGTTCTGGCGGGCGCGCAGGATGACCTGCTTCAGTTTCGAACAGGCCAGCATGGCCTCGTCGGTAACGGCTTCGGCTTCGCGGATGTGCTTGCGGATCAGGCGGGCGTCTTCGACAATGCGTGCGGACATGGCGTGAATACTCCGGTCAGGCAGGCGTCGCGCTCGTCTCCGCCTGGGCAGCCTGGTTTCGGGGTCCGAACTCCTTGCCACCCGACGCCTCACTCATGGAGAGTGCCGCCGTCACCACCAGAATGACCAAAACGATAAACGCAAGGGCCAGACCGATAATGACGGCTAGGCGATAGAGGACAGCATGATCGCCGTCGAGCACCCCGGGGACGGCCCGGGGCTCGTTTCTGACCAGCCATGGCGCCTCGATCGCAAGTGGCGCCACGTCGGCCAGGACGAATTCCCCGGGTGCGACCCGGTCTTCTGGTTCGTCGATTTTGCGATGGTCCGGCACTTCAGAAATTGTCGATGAAAGATTCCTGTAGGGTGCAGGTTGGCCGTTTTCCGCGACTTCCAGTCGATAGGATTCGCACAGATCGGTCAGATTGCTGACGCTGTAGACGTCCTTAAGTGCCCGGATATGCTGGTTCACACGGCTTTCTGATACATCGAGCTCGGCCGCGATCTGCTTGATCGGCAAGCGCCGATCAAGTCGCACCAATACATCCTGTTGCCTGTCCGTTAGCGAACGGAACCGGGGGCCGCCCATGCGAATACACTCCAATGTCCAAGTCGTGATTAGGCCAAAACGGTCGAATCGGCAAACGAATCGCGCCTGCCGACCGATCCGCAACTGTGACGAATCGAATCCTCAGGCGGCGCCGGCCGCGTTGATTCCCTTACTCGCCAAGTAACGGCGCACGTTTCTCGCAGCCTGACGCAGTCGCTGTTCGTTTTCGACCATGGCGATGCGGACGAAGCCTTCGCCCTCCTCGCCGTAGCCGACGCCGGGGGCGACGGCGACCTTGGCCTGGCTCAGCAGTTCCTTCGAAAACTCCAGGCTGCCCATGTGGGCCAGCGCCGGCGGCAGCGGAGCCCAGGCGAACATGCTCGCCGGTGGCGGCGGGATATCCCAGCCCGCCCGGCCGAACGCCTCGACCATGACGTCGCGGCGCTTGTGATAGATCAGGCGGTTTTCCTCGACGACATCCTGCGGCCCGTTGAGCGCCGCGCAGGCAGCCGCCTGGATCGGGGTGAAGGCGCCATAATCGAGATAGCTCTTCACGCGGGTCATTGCCGCTATCAGCTGCTGGTTGCCGACGGCAAAGCCCATGCGCCATCCGGCCATGCTGTAGGTTTTCGACATGGAGGTGAACTCCACCGCCACATCCTTGGCGCCCGGCACCTGCATAATGGACGGGGTCGGCTTCCCGTCGAACCACAATTCGGAATAGGCAAGGTCGGACAGCACCCAGACCTGGTTTTCCTTCGCCCAGGCAACGAGCCGTTCGTAAAAGGCCAGGTCGACCGTCTCCGCCGTCGGATTGGACGGGTAGTTGACGACGAGGACGCTGGGTCGCGGCACGGTGAAGGCCATCGCCTTGTCGAGGCTACGCCAGTAGTTCTCGTCTGGCGTGGTCGGGACGCTGCGGATCGTCGCGCCGGCGATGATGAAGCCGAAGGTATGGATCGGGTAGCTGGGATTGGGGGCCAGCACCACATCGCCCGGGGCGGTGATCGCCGTCGCAAGGCTGGCCAAGCCCTCCTTGGAACCCATGGTCACGACCACCTCGCGCTCGGGATCGAGCTCCACGCCGAAGCGGCGAGCGTAGTAATTGGCCTGTGCTCGGCGCAGACCAGGAATGCCCTTGGACTGCGAATAGCCGTGCGCATCGGGCTTGGCCGCGACTTCGCACAGCTTGTCGATGACGTGCTGCGGCGGCGGCCGGTCGGGATTGCCCATGCCGAGATCGATGATGTCCTCGCCCGCCGAGCGCGCCGCATGCCGCATCGCATTCACTTCGGCGATGACATAGGGCGGCAGGCGCTTGATGCGATAGAAGTCGGTATTCATGGGATCCCGGTCTGTAGTGTTCCTGTAGCCCTGCAGCTTTGCAGGTTGGCTCTAGTGGCGCAATGTTGCAGGACGCGCAATCGAATGCGCCGTTGGGCCATGCAAAGTGGGCCTTGCAGGTGCAGGCCCGATTGCGCAAGGATCGCCGGGCAGGAGACAAGCGCATGAGCGACAACATCGACCAAGACCGCACATTCAGCAAGCTGTTCGACCTGCAGGACGAAGCCGCCCGCTCGATTTTCGGCCAGATGATGCCGGGCGCAATGCCTTCGGGCATGCCGAATCTCGCCAGCATGGGCGATGCCGGGGAATGGGCGAAGAACGCCAGCACCATGCAGGCGATGTGGCTGTCGTTCCAGGCGGAGCAGGCCGCGAAACTGGCGAAGGAACTGCCGGACCCGACACGCTGGATGGCGTATCTCGACAGCTTCCATAAGCGCATGCCGATGGTCGACCTTTCGGCCCAGCAGGCGTTCTGGGGCGATGCGCTGCAGATGTGGCAAGGCGTGCTCGGCCAGTTCGGCGGCCAGTTCGGCGACAATTCCGCCGCCGCGCCGGAATTGCCGCGCAAGGACAAGCGGTTTCGCGACGAGCGTTGGAGCACCAATCCGGTGTTCGCGCTGATCCACCAGAGCTACCTGCTGATGGCGGAGCAGCTCGAAGGGATGATCGACCGGATCGACGGGGTCGACAAGGACAAGCGCGAGCAGCTGCGGTTTGCGGTCAAGGCGGTAATCGATGCGCTGAGCCCGGCCAATTTTGCCGCCACCAATCCGGTGGTGCTCGAACGTACGCTGGAGACCAAGGGCGAGAACCTGGTCAAGGGCATGCAGCACATGCTCGACGACATGCGCCGCGGGCAGCTGACCCACACCGACCCGGAAGCCTTCAAGCTGGGCGAGAACATCGCCGTCACCCCGGGCAAGGTGGTGCACGAGACGCCGCTCTATCAATTGATCCAGTATTCGCCTTCGACCGTGGAAGTGATCGAGACGCCACTGATAATCTTTCCGCCGTGGATCAACCGCTTCTACATCCTCGACCTTAACCCGAAGAAGAGCTTCATCCGCTGGGCGGTGGACCAGGGGCTTACGGTCTTCGTCGCAAGCTGGAAGTCGGCCGACGCGAGCATGAAGGACGTGGTGTGGGACGATTACATCCGCGCCCAGATCGACGCCATCGACCACATCCGCGACCGGCTCGACGTGCCATCCGTCCATGCGATCGGATATTGCGTGGCCGGCACCACCCTTGCCGCGACGCTGGCGATCCTCGCCCGCAGGGGCCAGCAGGACAAGGTGGCCAGCGCAACCTTCTTTACCGCGCAGGTCGACTTCACCAAGGCCGGCGAACTGCTGCATTTCATCGACGACAACCAGTTTGCGGCGATCGAGGCGCTGTCGGGCGGCGGCTATCTCGACGGGCGCTACATGGCGGCGACCTTCAACCTGCTGCGCGGGACCGACCTCATCTGGAACTACGTCGTCAACAACTACCTGCTGGGCGAGGACTATCCGGCGTTCGACCTGTTGCACTGGAACGGCGACGTGACCAACCTGCCGGCCAAATGGCACAAGGCCTATCTCGAGCAGCTCTATCGCGACAATCTGCTGGTGGTGCCAGACGCTCTCAGTGCCGACGGGACGCCGATAGACCTGACGCGCGTGTCGGTTCCGACCTATGTGCAGGCCGGGAAGGAAGACCATATCGCCCCTGCCGAAAGCGTGTGGAAGATCCGCGACCACTTCACCGGCCCCATCCGCTTCGTGCTGGCCGGCTCAGGCCATATCGCCGGGGTGGTCAATCCGCCCGACAGCGGCAAGTACCAGTACTGGATCAACGAGGATGCGGACGTCGAAACGCTCGATCAGTTCCGTGCAGGCGCGGTCGAGCATCCCGGCAGCTGGTGGCCCGACTGGATCGAATGGATCCGCGCGCAGGGCGGCAAGACCGTCAAGGCAGATGGCAAGCGGAAACCGGGTGAAAGCAAGGGCGATACGGCGATCGAGGATGCGCCCGGGCGCTACGTCATGAGCCGTTGATCGGCCTTATATCGCTGCTTTTAATTGCCTTTTGGGTTTATTGTGCACTGCACAAAAAATCCTTGACTTCGCGTCTGCAATGCCTATTTTGTGCACTGCAACATAAACCCGCGAACCAGATTGCAAGGATACCGCCATGGCCGATAATGCCACCAGCAAGATCGATGCCGCTGCCGAGAAGGCCTTTGCCGAAGCAGCTGCCAAGAATGTCAGCGCCGCGAAAGTCGAGAAGGCTGTCGAGGCCGATCCCAAGCCTCCGGTGAAAACGGATGCCGTTGCCAAGGCCGTCGCCACCCCGGCGAAGAAGGCTGCGGCCAAGAAGCCGGCAGCCAAGAAGCCTGCTGCGAAGAAGGTCGTGACCAAGACCGCCGCCAGGAAGGCGCCGGTCAAGAAGGTCGCCGCCAAGACTGCACCGAAGAAAACCGTCGCCGCCAAGAAGGCTGCGCCGCTGACCGCTACCGTTTCCAAGATCAAGGACACTATCATGGCTACCGACACCACCAAGATCACTGAGACCGCCAAGGAATATGCCGCCGAAGCGCAGACTCGCCTGAAGGGCGCCTACACCAAGGGCACCGAACTGGCCGGCGATGTCGCCGAGTTCAACAAGGCTAACCTCGAAGCCGTCGTCGCTTCGGGCAAGGTCCTGGCCGCCGGCATGCAGACCATGGCGCGCGAAAGCTTCGAAGAAGCGAAGAAGGCTGCCGAAGTCGTGACCGCCGACGTCAAGGCGATGACCGCCGTCAAGTCGCCGACCGAGCTGGTCAAGCTTCAGGGCGAACTGGCCCGCCGCAACTTCGACGCCGTGGTTGCCTATGGCTCCAAGAGCACCGAAGCGTGGCTGAAGCTCGCCAACGAAGCTTTCGCCCCGATCTCGACCCGCTACAGCGAAGCCGCCGAGAAGTTCTCGAAGGCCGCCTGAGCGACCGAACGCAGTTTGAAGGCCGGGTAACCTCTCCTCTCCCACTCGGCCGGATACGGGAAGGGCTGGATGGCTGCATGCCGTCCAGCCCTTTTTCTTTTCGTCGAACCCCGCGATCGATGCAGTCTTGGTGCTTCGTTAAGCTCCCCACGGCATCTTGCATCCCGCACGGTCGATACGATATTGCAGAGCCGATGAGCCCGATACCCGCCCTACCCCTGAAACTGTTGCCCGCCGGCCCGCGCATGGCCGGGATCGAGGATGGCCAGGGAACCGACGGCGAGGATCAGGTCGGCATTGCCACCAAAACCCGGGCCAAGCCCAAGAAACCGAGCCAGTACAAGGTGCTGCTGCTCAACGACGATTACACTCCGATGGAATTCGTCGTGATCGTGCTCAAGCGGTTCTTCCGGATGGATATGGACGAAGCCACGCGGGTAATGCTTCATGTCCACCAGAAGGGTGTCGGCGTCTGCGGTATCTTCCCTTACGAAGTGGCGGAAACCAAGGTGAACCAGGTGATGGATTTCGCCCGGCAGAACCAGCATCCCCTGCAATGCACGCTGGAAAAGGCCTGAGCCGCCGGCATCACGAGAAGGCATGACCGCGCCGGGATTTGTCGCTAGAGCCCCGGTTTCACCCCTCCGACCAAGCGAGCGACGGCCCTTCGGTGTTCAAATTCCTGCCCTCCATCGACCGCTACATCCTTCGGCTGACGATCGTGCCGATGATGGCGGTGTTCGTGCTGGCGGCATCGCTACTGCTGCTCGACAAGATGTTGCGGCTATTCGATTTCGTCGCAGTCGAAGGGGGCCCCGTCGGCGTCGTGTTCAAGATGCTCGGCGCGCTCATCCCGGAATACGCGAGCCTCGCCATCCCGCTCGGCCTGCTGCTGGGCATCCTGTTCGCCTTTCGCAAGCTGGCCACCACCAGCGAACTCGACGTCCTGCAGGCAGTCGGCATGGGATATGGCCGGCTGCTGCGGGTGCCCTACGCCATCGCCGCGATACTGGTAGCGGTAAACGTCGCGCTGGTGTTCTACGTCCAGCCGGTCAGCCGCTATTACTATGCACAGCTTGAATACGAATTGCGCTCCGGGGCGCTCGGTGCGTCGATCAAGGTCGGCGAGTTTACCGCGATCGCAGACAGGATGGCGCTGAGGATCGAGGAGAGCGAGGATAACGGCCGCCAGCTCAACGGCATCTTCGCACGCGTGGCCAACGCCAAGGGGCAGGTCCTTTCCATCAGCGCGCGGCAAGGCACCTTTCTCGCCACCACCGACAGCCCCGACACGATCATCCTGCGGCTCAGCGACGGGACGATCGTGCAGGATATGGGCGGCGAGGGCCAGACGCCGCGCGTGCTCAGCTTCACCCGGCACGACCTGCCGATCGACCTTCCGCGAATCGAGGAATTCCGCGCCCGGGGCGATGCCGAACGCGAGTACATCCTGCCGGAACTGCTGCGCATCGGCTGGAGCGACGTTGCCGCCGAGGAAAAGCGTGACGCCAGCCAGGCGAGCTTCCATTTCCGGCTGGTCGAGGTGGTGATGATGGCGCTGATGCCGCTGCTGGCGGTGGCGCTGGCGGTGCCGCCGAAGCGATCGACCAGCGCGCTCGGCGTGTTCGTTTCGATCGTCATGGTCGTCGCCTATCACAAGATCAACCAGTACGCCGCCGACATTGCCGCGCTCGGCCGCGTCGATCCGATCGTCGGCCTCTGGGGCCCCTTCCTGCTGTTCGCAGCACTGATCCTGTGGATGTACTGGACCATCGCGTTCAAGCCCGGCGGGCAGCCCATCGGCGCGCTTGAAAGCGCCTTTGCCAAGCTCACCAAGCGGATCACCAAGCTGTTCCGGCGCAAGCCGCGGCGATCCGACGACTTCGCTTCGCCGGTCGCGCCCGAGCCGGCCGAATAGACGAAAGCGCCAGCAACCCATGCAGCTCGATTTCTTCCCGTCGCGCACTCTCACCGTCTATCTCGGCAAGCTGTTCATCGTCCGCATCCTGGCGGTGCTGGTGATGCTGGTGCTGGTGCTGATGATGCTCGACCTGCTGTCGACCAGCGGCAAGATCCTGGCCGTTCCCGGCAACGGCCAGGGAGAGCTGTGGACCTACGTGACGCTGCGCATTCCGCAGCTGATCCAGCGATTCCTGCCCTATTCCGTGCTGCTGGCGACGATCATCTCGCTGGTGACGCTCAACCAGAACAGCGAAGTCATCGCCATGAAGGCGGCCGGTCTTTCGGCGCACCAGGTTCTTGCCCCGCTGCTGCTGGCATCGGCGCTGGTGGCGGCGGGCACCTTCGTCTTCAACGAACGCGTCGTCACCCGCGCAACGGCGACGCTGAAGGCGTGGGAGGCGACCGAATACGGCGCCCTGCCGCCTGAATCGGAGCAGGTGAAGGCCAATGTCTATCTCAGCGACGGGACCAATATCCTTACCGCCCGAACGGTGACGGGGACCGGCAAGGGCATCAGGCTCGGCGAAGTGACGTGGTACGGGCGCAACGCCGCCGGCCAAATTACCGAACAGGTGCGGGCCGATACCGCGGTTTTCGTCGATCCGGGCTGGCGCCTCGAACAAGCTCAATCCTTCGACGTCGGCGCGGCACGGTCCGCCACGCTCGCCTCGGCAGTGGTCGGCAAGGGCCTTACCCCGCAGCAGATCGAGCTCGAAGCGATCGACCCTGATGCCCGGCCCTTCTGGGAGCTATCGGGGGCTATCGATGCCTATGAGGCGACCGGGCGCCGCACGGCAGAGCTGCGCGCCAAGTGGTGGCACAAGCTATCCGGGCCGCTGAGCGCGTTTCTGATGCCGCTACTCGGCGCCGTCGCCGCCTTTGGCCTCGCCCGATCCGGCCAGCTGTTCGTCCGCGCGGTGATCGGCATGGCGCTCGGCTTCGCCTATTTCGTTGTCGACAACGCCGCTCTCGCCATGGGCAGCTTCGGCGGATACCCGCCGTTCCTCGCCGCCTGGGCGCCGTTCTTCCTGTTCCTGCTGGTCGGCGAGACGGTGCTGATCCGGACGGAAGAGTGACGGAGTTTTCCATCCGCCTCGCGCGGGCGAGCGACGCGGCGGCCTTCCATGCGGTAGAGGAAGACGCGGCGGGATTGCTGCGCGAGGAGCCCTCCCTGGCGGGCGTTCCCATCCCGCCTACGGCATCGGCAGAGGATCATGCACGCATCATTGCCCGGGGGCGCTCGCTAACCGCGATTGTCGACGATGTTGTGGTGGGTTTCGCCGCAGCGGCCCCGGAAGGACGCGAACTGCACCTGCACGAACTGAGCGTCGCCCGGGCATTTCAACGTCGCCGGATCGGGGCCACGTTGCTGCAGGCCTTGGCCATCGACGCCCGTGCCTCGGGTTATCGGGCGATCACCCTCAACACCTTCCGCGATATCGCCTGGAATGCCCCGTTTTACGCCCGGCATGGTTTCGTCGAGATTCAAAACCTCGAAGGACACCCGCACCTTCTCCGCTCGCGCGAGGCAGCCTTGGCGCTCGGACTGCCGGCGGATCGCCGCTGCGCGATGATCCGCTTCCTCGACTAATGCCTCACCGTACGGTCATGGTGCTGCGGGCAATGCGTCCGACCAGCTTGAACATGCCCGGGTGGTTCGCGCCTTCGTAGGTCGAACCCTGCCCCAGCTCCCGACGCAGGCGGCGATGCGCCTCCGCCAAGTCGTGATAGGGCATGGAGGGCATGAGGTGGTGGAGCGCGTGATAGCGCAGCCCGACCGGGGCCCATATCTCCGCGGCGAGGCCCGGCGGGGGCACGTTGACGCTGTCGAGGAACTGGGCGGTGACGGTCATCGCCTCGCCCTCGTTCTCCCACAGGTGGGCCACCAGCGTGCGCAGCTGGTTGAGCACAGCCGTCAGCGACAGAACGGCGCCGGCAATAAGCAGCGGTGCCCAGCCGAAAGCGAACACGCTGCCCAGCAGTGCCCACGCCCACAGCATGCCGCCGATTTCCTGCCACAGCACGCGGCCGCGAAAATCGGATTCGGCAGGACGGCGGCGGAAGTCAGGATTGATCGACAGCGCGCTCGCCCGTTCCCACACCAGCCGGCGGAGCGGTGGAACGACGAAGCCGAGCGGCACGAGCACGGCAAAGCGCAGGATCAGACCGACGGGGGCCAGCAGCGCGACCAGCACGAAAAGCGGCAGGCTCCACGGCTTCATCAGCGCGAGCGGCAGATATTCGGGATCCTCGATCGTGCCATATTGCGTGCGTTTGTGGTGCAGCGTGTGGACGTTCTCGTACATGAACGACGGCACCAGAAGCGGGATGCCTACCATCAGGTTCCAGCCGAGCCGGAAGCCGGGCAAGGCATCGCGGTGGATATGCGTGAGTTCGTGGATGAACATCAGCGCACGGTAGAACGCGAGCGCGCCGACGAGACCGAACGCCAGCTTGGCCCCGAGCCCGGTGGCCAGGATCGCGCCGGCAACCCCGGCATAGCCGAGCAGGGCCGAGGCAATCATGTCGAGCCAATAGATCGACGGCTTCGCCTCGCCGAGATCCTTGGTCAGATCACGGGCGGCGCGCAGCATCGCCTTGTCGTCCGGCAACTGGGCATGCCAGCTGCCGGCAGCGACGCGGGGCGCAGCGATTGCAGGGTCGAGGGTCTGTTCCATGGTCATCGGGTCTGTCTCGTGAAGCGTCCTTACCGCATTCCGTCGTCAATGGACAACGCGGCGTTCCTGCCAGAGTAATCGACTGGCTGACTTGACTTGGCGTACATACCATACACAGGAAAGCCGCAGGATGAACGAACCGGCAAGGCGGCCGTCATGAACAGGGGTTTCCCAAGGTGAACAGCGCGGAGATAAGCATCCGTCCGGTAAGCGACAAGGCCGGGCGCAAGGCCTTCGTGAAACTGGGCCAGGCCTTTGCCGCGCGCGAGCCTCACGCCGTGCCGCAGCTTCAGTCCGAACTGATGGAACTGATCGACCCGGACAAGAACCCCTTCTTCGAGCATGCCACCGTGCAGCTTTTCATGGCATGGCGCGGCGGGACCGCAGTCGGGCGGATTTCGGCACATATCGACCATCTGGCGCTGGAAATTCCCGTCGAGCAGGGGATGGGACCGGGCACGGGCATGTTCGGTTATTTCGATGCCGAAGACGGCGAGGTCGCCGCGGCGCTGCTCGACCGGGCCATTGCCTGGAACCGCGAACAGGGCATGACGCGCATGCTGGGCCCGATCTCCATGTCGATCTGGGAGGAACCGGGCTTGCTGGTGCGGGGCCAGGATCACTCGCCGATGATCATGATGGGTCACCACCCCGCACATTATCGCGCGTGGATCGAAGCCGCCGGTTTCGCCAAAGCCAAGGCGCTCCTCACCTACGATCTCGATGTGACGCGGCAATTTCCGCCCCTGATCCAGCGGATCGTCCAGTCCGGCGAACGTAACCCGCGGATCAGGATACGCCCCGTCGACCTGTCGCAGATCGACCGCGAGATCGAGATCATCCTCCATATCCTCAACGACGCCTGGTCGCAGAACTGGGGCTTTGTCCCCTTCACGCCCGAGGAAACCGCCTATGCCGGCAAGAAATTGCGGCAGATCATCCATCCCGAGATCAATCGCATTGCCGAGCTGGACGGTAAGCCGGTCGCCTTCATGCTGACCTTTCCCGACATCAACGGGGTGCTCAAGAAAGTGAACGGCAAGCTGTTGCCCTTCGGCTGGTTCCATCTGCTGCGCTGGCTCCGGCGACCGATGCATGCGGGCATGCGCGTGCCGCTGATGGGTGTGGTGAAAGAGCTGCAGAATTCTCGCTTGGCGAGCCAGCTCGCCTTCATGATGATCGAGGAAATCAGGCAAAACGCCGTCTGTGAATTTCATGCCACCCGCGGCGAGCTTGGATGGGTTCTCGACGACAATCAGGGTATGGTTGCGATCGCCGATGCGATCGACAGCAAGATCAACCGTGAATACTGGATATTCGAAAAGGCGATCTGACCGCTACAAATTGAAGGCCCCCGTTCCGGGGTAGGAACGAGGGCCTTGCGGGATCGTATCACCACCGGTTGGACGGGAGGGGGGTCTCGGCGGTGATATAGCCTAAATGCGCACCTTGAAGGCTGGTTCCCCGGCCACAAAAATTTTTTTCGGTTTCGACGAAAACACTGCGCCGGCAAAGATTTCGCCTTGGCGTCGGAACCGACACGCACCACTTTCGTTTCTGCGGAAATCTCTCGGGAAGGGTTTTAATGTCCATATCACAAGAAGTCGCCAGCAACCTCCCTTTGTTGCGGCGTTACGCTCGCGCTCTCTCGGGGTCGCAGAAGGCGGGCGATACCTATGTTCGTGCCACGCTAGAAGCCGCATTGGCCGACGACGATCTGCGCCAGCAATTGGGCGAAGGCCGCGTCGCGCTGTACAAGGCGTTCAATGCCATGTGGTCGAGCAGCTACCTCGACGTCGAGCCTTCCGATGAGGATGGTGACGGGCACGAGGCGATGGCGATGGAGCGCCTGAGCTCCGTCACTCCGCTCAACCGCCAGGCGCTGTTGCTCACCACGCTGGAAGACTTTTCCATCGAAGAGGCTGGCGAAATCATGGGTCTCGCCCCTGCCGATGTCGAAAGCCTCGTGCGCGAAGCTATCGAAGAGATCGACCGCGAGTCGGCGACGAATGTTCTCATCATCGAGGACGAGCCGCTTATCGCCATGCAACTGGAAGATCTCGTTCGCGGTCTGGGTCACGAGATCGCCGGCACGGCAGCGACCCGCACGCAGGCGCAGGAAGCGGTGGAACTCGAAACCCCCGGTCTCGTCCTTGCCGATATCCAGCTTGCCGACGGCAGCTCGGGTCTCGATGCGGTCGACGACATTTTGGCCCGGTTCAAGGTGCCCGTAATCTTCATTACTGCCTACCCGGAGCGCCTGCTTACCGGCGATCGTCCCGAGCCGACCTATCTGGTGACCAAGCCGTTCCAGGAAGCCAGCGTAAGGGCTGCCATCAGTCAGGCGCTGTTCTTCAACTCGACCAAGCCGATCTGATTCCTCTACGGGGATTGCGCAGAGCCCTATCGCACTTGGCTCTGCGCATGGTCCGGGAGGCTATGAAGGGCACCTGCTTCTCCGTGGCGGGTGCCCTTTTTCCTGCCTGGGGTCAGTGAGAGACCGTCTGTCCTAGCGACCGGCGCGGATTGCGAATTCGGTGGCCTGCCGTAGAGGCACCCTGAGGATACAGCGCACTCCCTTGGGATCGAACTCCAGATCGACCGGGTGACGCAGTTCGTGGGCGACGATACGTTCGATAAGCTCGGTGCCGAACCCGCGCGAGCGCTGCTCGGGAACTGCAGGCCCGCCGCGCTCGGTCCATTCGACCCGCACGACGTCCGCGCTTTCCTTATTCCAGCGCACGGTTACGTTGCCCGTGTCGACACTCAGCGCGCCGTATTTCGATGCATTGGTGGCCAGTTCGTGGATGGCAAGCCCGAAGGATAGCGCGTCGTTCGGAGCAAGTTCCACGTCCGGCCCCTCGAGCCTGACGACCCTGTCGGACGCATCTGCATAGGGCGCGAGTTCGGCTTCGACCACCTTGCGCAAGGGGGTCGAGCCCCATTCGGATTGCGTCAGAAGATCATGCGTGGCGGACAAGGCGCGGATGCGGCCGTCGAGCGAATTGGCAAATTCATCGAGGCTGGCGGCGCGGCGGCGGGTCAAGGCGATGATCGACAGCACATTGGCCAGCGTATTCTTGACACGGTGATTGAGTTCGCGGGTGAGCGAATTGCGGATCGAGTTCTGCTCCGAAAAATACTCGAGTGCGGCCATGTCTTCCATCGCCTGCTGCGTCAGCAAGCGAGCGACAAGCATCGACAGGCTCGCGACGGCAAGGCCGAACAGGAGGGTGATCATCGAGATCGCCGACAGCATGCCGTTATTTTCGGCCTGCACTTCGACCAGCATCTGCCGGTCGCCGATCATGATTTCGATGATCCGGGCCTTGCCGGTCTCGTTGCGCGCCTGGAACGAGCCGAGCAGGTTGGAAGGCTTTCGTTCGTCGGCATAGAGGCGGATCGCCCGATCGCCGGCGAGGCCTTCGTAGATGGCACTTTCGAGGAATTCCTGTCCGTCGAACGGACTGTAGACGAACCCGCTGAGTTGGCGATCGGTCCCCCGGGTGGTGTAGACGGGCATGAAAATCAGGAACCCGGGACGCGGACCGTCGCTGCCGCTGACCAGCATGACGGGGCCCGACGTGGTCGGTTCTTGCGTCCGCACCGCCTGCTCCATCGCCGCGCGGCGAATAGGTTCGGAATACATGTCGAATCCGATTGCGCGCTGGACCCGCTCCGAATCAGGCAGGCTGAACGTTACCGGCACCAGGCTGGGGAACTTGGGGGCGCGCGGCATGCGATAGACATCTACCTGCCGGCCCAGTTGACGCGCTGTGGCGCGCTCGAACTCCGCGACACCTTCGGGCGAGATGACTTGTGCCCACCCGATGCCGCCCGATACGCGGAACTGGTCGTCTATCCTCAGTTCGCGGGCGAAGCGCCGGAAAAGATCGATCGGCACTGCTTCCACCGTGGAGAACAATGCCCCGCCAGCCCGAAGGTAGGCGGTCGACGTGCTCGCCCGGCGCTGCATGGTGGCGCCGACAGTGCGGGCAATCTGGTCGATCTGCTCCTGCTCGCGCTGATCGTCGCCCCTTTCGATCGAAATGACACTGATGGCGGTAACGGCTGCGATCAGCAGGAAAATCGCCAGCGGGACGGCGCGAGGATAGCTGACGAGCCAGCGGCTCGTCCGCCCCACCAGCGCGGACGTTGGCGTCGCATCGCCTTGCTCGCTGTTCCCACTCGCCAAAACTACTCGCCCCGAAAATGTCCGTCGTCGCGTCTAATCGGGAACCATACAGGCATGCTTTCGTTCCACCATCCGACATATATGCCAAAACATCCGAATTACCGACGGATGGCTGCAGGGATCCGGCCACAGACATGAACTCATCAATGCCCGACAAACCGTCGGCCGCACGCGAAGCCAAAGCCAAGAAGCCCGAATGGGCTGACGGATTGCGCCACCTTTACGACGCCGTGGTCGAAGAGCCATTGCCCGACAGTTTCAAGGACCTGTTGGCCAAGCTCGATTCTCCCGCCGATGGCGGGGGTGAGCGTAAATGAGCCAGCCGACACGCACCGCTTCGGAGCGGACATCGTTCAAACGAGAGTTGGAAGAGGTCATCCCGCACCTCCGCGCCTTCGCGCGCGGTCTGTGCGGCCGGCCGGACATGGCCGACGATCTCGTGCAGGAAGCCCTGATGAAAGCGTGGGCGGCGCAGGAGCGTTTCGAACCGGGAACGAGCATGCGCGCCTGGACCTTCGTGATCCTGCGCAACGCCTACCTCACCGATATGCGCCGCAACCGTTTCCGCGGCGAATATGACGAAGGCGTCGCCGAACGTATTTTGACGGCCCCGGCCAGCCAGGAGGAGCCGCTGCACCTTTCGGACATGCATCGTGCCCTCTTGACGTTGCCGGCCGAGCGCCGCGAAGCGCTGCTTCTGGTTGGTGCGGGCGGGTTTTCCTACGAAGAGGCAGCGGAAATCTGCGGCTGCGCGATCGGGACCATTAAGAGCCGGGTCGGCCGCGCCCGATCCGCCTTGGCCGAGATGCTGGAGGAAGGTTCCATCCCGCAGCGATCGACCGACGACGATATCGCTCACGACGCAATCCTCGAGGAACTCGATCTGGTCGCTGCAGGCGACGGCGTGTCCGAACCGACGCGCTGACAATCAGCGACGCTCAAACAAAAGGCCCGCCCTGCGCGTAGCAGGGCGGGCCTTTTGTTGTTGGGTCCTCCGCCTGATCAGGACGGATATTTCCAAGTCGTCCCGCGCGACAGGTTCTCGGCCGCGAAGCCCCAGTTCAGCTTGCCACCTTCGGTGAGCGCCTTGAGATAGGCGGGACGGGCGTTCTGATGGTCGAGGTAATAGGCGTGTTCCCACAGGTCGATGACCAGGAGAGGGTTGACCCCGTCCTTGTCGGCGAGCGTATCGCCATCATGGGTTTCCTCGATGCTGAGCTTGCCGCCCTTTTCGGCGAGCCAGACCCAGCCGCTGGCGAAATGCCCGGCGCCGCGATCCTGCAACTGCTTGAGCAGCTCGTCATGCGAACCGAAAGCGCTGTCGATCATGCTCTTCAGCTCGTCGGTCGGCGTGCCGCCGTCTTCGGCCAGCGAGTGCCAGTAGAAACCGTGGTTCCAGCTTTGCGCCGCATTGTTGAAGAGTCCCTGGTTTGATCCGCGCGCTGCGGCCACCACTTCCTCGAGCGACTTGTCGGCGTGTTCCGTGCCCTCGATGGCCGCATTGGTCTTGTCGATATAGGCCTTGTGATGCTTGCCGTGGTGATACGACAGGGTCTCGGCAGACACGGCGGGGTCGAGCGCGGTGTCGGCATAGGGCAGCGGAGTTACTTCGAAGGCCATGGGTGATCTCCCGGTTGTGATCTGGTCGGTAAATGGGCTTGCTATGCGAACGCTTCAATCGGCGGGGGGTTGCACCTGCGCCGAATTTTCACGGTTCACGAAGCTGGCGAGTGCGACGTTCATGGTGACATTGCCCACGGTGCGCATGATGTCGGGCAGCATCTCGACCGCCACGAGCAGCGCCAGCGGCTCGATGGGGATCCCCATGGCGAGCGCGATGGGGCCGATCGAGATGACGAAGCTGATCGATCCCGGCAGGCTGACCGAGCCGACGCTGATGACGAAGGCGACCGCAATCCCGACGATCATCACCGGCAGCGTCAGTTCTACCCCCGCGAGATGCGCCACATAGATGGCGACGGCAAGGTTCATGGCCGGGCTCGTCGCGCGGAAAATCGCAACCGCCAGCGGCAGGACGAAATCGGCGACTTCCTCGCGCAGTCCGAGCCGCCGCGCGCTGTCGAGCATGGCGGGAAGGCTGGCCAGCGAGCTTTGCGTGGAGATGGCGACGGCTTGTGAAGGCAGGACGGATCGGACGAAGGCCAGCGGGGCGATCCTTCCGCCGACGATGGCGACGATATAGGCCGTCAGCAGCACCACGCCTCCGGTCGCGGATACTATCACGATATAATGGGCAAGCGTCGCGAAGGCACCGCCGCCCGCCTCCGCCGCGACGCCCACCGCCAGCGCGAATACGCCCACCGGCGCTGCCCACAGCACCCAGCCGATGATCGTCAGCATGGTATTCGCCAGGGCCTGGAAGAATGCCAGCATCGTCGCCCTCTGTCCCGCCGGCAGCCGCGCCACGGCGACGGCGAAGAGCGCGAAGAAGATGGTCAGCGGCAAGGTCGCGGTTTCCGCGGCGGCGGCGATGATGTTGGGAGCGATCAGCGATTCGATAAAGGCGGCGATGGTCGGCACATCCTGCCCTTCGAGCGACGGAGCCTGCAGCAACTGCGCTGCGCCTGCAGGCGGAGGAAAGGCGCCGAGCAGCAACGGGGTGACGATGGTGGCCGCAAGTCCGCTGAAGATAAGCAACGCGATCACGGCAAGGATCATCACGAGCGCGGTGCGTCCGGCGCTGGCGGCGGCAATCATCCGGGCGATACCCATCACCAGAAGCGCGGCGACCAGCGGAATGATGGTCATCTGCAAGGCCCGCAGCCAGAGGGTTCCGATCGGTGCGGTGAACTGGACCAGCGCCTCGATTGCTTCGCTGCCGGCCAAGGCCCAACCGACCGAGAGGCCTGCAATAAGCCCGCCGAAGGTCCACCACACCGGCAGGCGGATGGTAACCAGACCGCTTTCCCCGGTTGCGGCCTCGTGAGGAACGGTCGGTCGGTCGGTCAAGCAGGCACCCCTTTGCACTTGGCCCTTCCCAATACGGGGGCATGGGCTTTAAAGCGCGTGGCAAATCGCGGTCTTGGCCGCAACCGTAATCGGCATCGGCCTCTCGGGCCAAGGGACAGAACGTGGCACGCAAATTTTTCGGTACCGACGGGATTCGCGGCGAAACCAACATGGGCAACATGACTGCCGCAACAGCGATGAAGGTGGCGCAAGCGGCCGGCGCGCATTTCCGCCGCGGCGACCATCGCCACCGGGTTGTGATCGGCAAGGACACAAGGCTGTCGGGATACATGATGGAATCGGCGCTGGTCGCCGGATTCACCAGCGTCGGCATGGACGTCATCCAAACCGGGCCCCTTCCCACCCCGGCCATCGCCATGCTGACGCGCGAAATGCGGGCCGACCTCGGGGTGATGATCTCGGCCAGCCACAACAAATATCAGGACAACGGCATCAAGCTGTTCGGCCCGGACGGCTTCAAGCTCTCGGACGAAACCGAGCTGGCGATCGAGGCTCTGATCGAGCAGGACGTCCATCTTGCGCCTGCCAGCGAGATCGGTCGCGCCCGGCGGATCGAGGATTCGCGCGGCCGCTACATCCATGCGCTCAAGCAGTCGATCAGCAGCGAAACCCGCTTCGACGGCCTCAAGGTCGTCGTCGATTGCGCCAATGGGGCAGCCTATCAGGTTGCGCCGTCGGCCATCTGGGAACTGGGCGCGGATGTCATCACCATCGGCGTCAATCCGAACGGCACCAACATCAACGACGGTGTGGGATCGACGTCGCTCGATGCCATCAAGGCCCGCGTGGTGGCCGAAGGGGCGGATATCGGCATCGCGCTCGACGGCGACGCCGATCGGCTGATCGTGATCGACGAGAAGGGCAATGCGGTCGATGGCGACCAGATCATGGCGCTGATCGCGACCCGCATGGCCGACAAGGGCGTGCTGCGCGGCGGCGGCGTGGTCGCTACGGTGATGAGCAATCTCGGGCTGGAACGCTATCTCCACGGGCGTGGCCTGACGCTGGAGCGGACCAAGGTCGGCGATCGCTATGTCCTCGAACGGATGAAGGAAGGCGGGTTCAACATCGGCGGCGAACAGTCTGGCCATATGATCCTGCTCGATCACGCGACCACCGGCGACGGCACGGTCGCGGCTCTGCGCGTGCTCACCGCCCTCGTTCACTTCAAGCGCCCGGCCAGCGAAGTGCTGCATGTGTTCGACCCCGTCCCGCAGCTGCTCAAGAACGTCCGCTTCGCCGGCGGCCAGCCGCTGGAAAATGCTCAGGTCAAGGCCGTGATCGCCGATGCCGAGGCGGAGCTGGCCGGCAAGGGACGGCTCGTGATCCGGCCTTCGGGAACCGAGCCGGTCATCAGGGTCATGGCCGAAGGGGACGATTCCGCTCAGGTCGAGACGATCGTCGACCGCATCTGCGACGCCGTGCAGGCCGCTGGCTGATGCTGGAGATGCGCCCCGACTGCGAACGCTGCGGCGCGGACCTGCCGGCAGAGGATGCCGGCGCTTTCATCTGCAGCTTCGAATGCACGTTCTGCACCGAATGCGCTGAGGCGCTCGACGATCGCTGTCCCAATTGCGGCGGCGAACTGATGGACCGGCCCACGCGCGCCGTGAAACATCATGCCGCCCATCCGCCCGCGACGGACCGGAAGTTTCGCGAATGACCTTGCAGCCGCCGCGGGTGCTCGTCATCGCCGGGTCCGACAGTTCCGGAGGCGCCGGCATCCAGGCCGACATCAAGACGATCACCATGCTCGGCGGCTATGCCATGACTGCCATTACGGCGGTTACGGCGCAGAACACGACCGGCGTTTCGGCGATCGAGGCACTTTCACCGGACTTCGTCGGCGCACAGATCGATGCATGTCTCGGCGACATCGGTGTCGATGCGGTGAAGATCGGCATGCTCGGCAGCGCCGCTGTGGCAGCATGCGTCGCCGGGCGGCTCGATGCCCTTGAGTGCCCGGTCGTCTTCGATCCGGTCATGGTCGCAACGAGCGGCTCGATCCTCGCCGATGAGGAGACGATTGCCGCTTTCGAGACGCTGATGGCGCGGGCCACCCTCGTCACCCCCAACCTGCCCGAGCTTGCGGCGTTGACGGGCCAATCGATCACGACGCCGGATGAGGTGTCGGCAGCCGCCGAAACCCTGGCCTTGCGCCACGGGGTCGCCGTGCTGGCGAAGGGCGGGCACGCCGAGGGCGACAGGATCGTCGACCTGCTGGCCGATCCCGCGCACCGAATCGCCAGCTTCGAGGATGCAAGGATCGACACGCGGCATACGCACGGGACGGGCTGCACGCTTTCGAGCGCGATCGCCACGCTATTGGGCCATGGACAGTCGCTCGAGCACTCGGTTAGGCTGGGGCGGCGCTTCGTCCGCGAGGCGATCCAGCGCGCCCCTGGATTCGGTGCCTGCGGAGGCCCGCTTGGTCACCAGGCGGTGCGGCTAAAGGACTAGCCTTTGATCTCGTAGAAGGCGGCGATGTGGGCCCAGGCCTCTTCGGCCGTTTCGCACCAGGTGATGAGATCGAGGTCGCGCTTCGAAATCGTCCCTTCTTCGGCGAGCGCCTCGAAGTCGACCACGCGGTTCCAGAAATCGTGTCCGAACAGCAGGATCGGCATCGGCTTCATCTTGCCGGTCTGCACGAGCGTCAGCAGTTCGAAGAATTCATCGAACGTACCGAAACCGCCGGGGAAGACCGCGACCGCCTTCGCCCGCAGCAGGAAATGCATCTTGCGCAGCGCGAAATAATGGAAGTTGAGCGCGAGATAGGGAGTGACGTAGCGGTTGGGTGCCTGCTCGTGCGGGAGGATGATGTTGAGCCCGATGCTCTCGGCGCCGGCATCGCTGGCACCCTTGTTGGCGGCCTCCATGATCGACGGCCCGCCGCCCGAGCATACGACGAATTGCCGCTGGCCGTTCTCGATGATCGATTTCTCGCTCACCAACCGGGCAAGCTTGTGCGCCTCGGCATAATATTTCGCCTTGGCCGCGAGGTTCTGCGCGACCTTCTGCTCGTAAGCGTCGCCGTTCCTGGCGGCCTCGACCAGGGCCTCGGCATCTTCGGGCGTCGGAATGCGGGCCGAGCCGTACATCACCAGCGTGGAGCCTACGCCGGCCTCTTCCAGCAGCATTTCGGGTTTCAGCAGCTCGAGCTGGAAACGCACCGGGCGCAATTCCTCGCGCAGGAGGAAATCGGTGTCTTGGAAGGCGAGCCGGTAGGCCGGGTGCCGGGTCTGCGGCGTGTCCGTCGGGCTCTTTTCGGTAAAGCGGGCTTCTTCCTCGGCGGGATAGAAGCGGCGGTCGCTCAATTGGCGTTCTTGCGATTCATCGTTCATTGGGCCAGCCGTTAGGCGCAAGCCCGCGTCCGGGCAAGCCGCAGCTGCGCCCTCAGGCGAAGGCGAGGATGCCGAAGACGACAGTGCCGATGCCCAGGCCGATGCTCGTGGCCCTGCGGTAACCGGGTGCCATCCACCCGACGATCAGCCCGCCCAGAACCACGAGGAACAGGACGACTGCCGCGAGGATCTGGTAATAGCGATAGAGCTGCGGCCCATGGCCCTTGTGCAGCTCAATCAGCGAATACTGCAGATCCGGCTCGTTCAGCGTCGCCGACCATTGCCCGGTCGCATCGCGTTCGAAGCTGACATAGGTGCGGCTGGTCGGCCTGGTGGTGATCGAATCGCCGCGCATGCGCAGGTATTCGAAATCCACCGACAGCTGGTTCGCCGCGAGGATCCGGCGCACGTCCGCTTCGACCGTCGCGCTTTCGGGATCGAGGACCGTCCCGGCAGGCAGTGCGAGGGGCCTTTCCTTCACCTCACCTTCGAAGTCGAGCAGGTACGCCCCGCCGGTATAGGCAACCAGGATGAACAGGGGCGCCAGCAGGCCGGCGGCCCAAAGATGGCATTTCACGAGGAAATTGCGGGTCTTCGCCTTGCTCATCCGAAATCGCACCATTCATTTACTATTGATAATCACTTGCAATAAGCGCTTGGCGACAGGCAAGTGACGAGTCAAGCAGCAAAATGCCGCAACGTGCATTCGGCGGTGTGGAGAATGGATGCCCCGTGAGGATTCGAACCTCAATAGACGGAGTCAGAGTCCGTAGTCTTACCATTAGACGACGGGGCATCATGCGCAGCCGGCACAGCGATGAATCGCCCGCCCTTGCGTAAGAGGCCGCGCATCTAGGTCGCTCGCCTCGCGTCGTCAAGACCGCTGTCGGCAGGCTGGAATGCGCCCACTTGCCGCAAAAGCATTCATGCACTAATTCTGCCCACAAGTCCTCGTGCCTACCCGGCGCGAGAGGAAGAAAGAGACAACCGAAATTATGGCGGATCTATCTCCGCCGGACAGGAACAAGGGGGCAGGCCGCAAGGGGAACAACAGGTCCGGCAAGGTAGCCGATTTTCGCTACAAGAGTTCCCCGCCGCCCGACAGCAATTCGAAGGACCGCCGCTCAGGCCGCGATGGTCGTGGCCGTGGCTCAGCGCCATCCGCACCCCAGCCCGCCCAGCGCGCGGCACCCGCGCGCGCGATGCCGGTCCGCCAGGGACGCAGCGGCGGGCCGCACCATCGCCAGGCCTATGCCGCGCTCGATCTCGGGACGAACAACTGCCGCCTGCTGATCGCGCGGCCCACCGGCGAGAACTTCACCGTCATCGACGCCTTCAGCCGTGTGGTGAAACTGGGCGAGGGGCTGGCGCATAGCGGGCGCCTGTCCGATGCGGCGATGGACCGCGCGCTCGGTGCGCTCAAGGTCTGTTCCGAAAAGCTGCAGCGCCGCAACGTCTATCTCGCCCGGTCCGTGGCGACCGAAGCCTGCCGGCGGGCCGAGAACGGTGCGGACTTCATCGCCCGGGTTCGCGAGGAAACCGGCATCGTGCTCGACATCATCACCGCGCAGGAAGAAGCGCGCCTGGCCGTGCTGGGTTGCCACATCCTGCTCGAACAGGGCAGCGGCCGGGCGGTCATCTTCGATATCGGCGGCGGTTCGACCGAGCTCGTCCTGATCGAACCGGACGGCCGCGCTGTGCCCCGGATCCTCGACTGGCAGAGTGTGCCATGGGGGGTCGTATCGCTGAGCGACATGGTTCCGCGCACGGACCGCGGGCCGCAGGCGCGCATGGCCCGCTATGCCGAGATGCGGCGCGTCGTGCGCGACAGCTTCGCCCCCTTCGCCGAGCGCGTGGCGGAAGCGGCCAGGGCCGGCGACATCCGCCTGCTCGGCACCAGCGGCACCGTCACCACGCTGGCCAGCCTGCACCTCGAATTGCCGCAGTACGACCGGCGGGCCGTAGACGGACTGATCGTGCCGTCCAGCGCCATGCGCGACATTTCGGAGCGCCTTTCCGGAATGAGCGTGGAGGAACGCTGTACCCTGCCGTGCATCGGCAACGACCGCGCCGAACTGGTCGTGGCCGGATGCGCGATCCTCGAGGCGATCCTGGATATCTGGCCGGCGCAGAAACTCGGCGTGGCCGACCGCGGGATTCGCGAAGGTATCCTGCGCAGCCTGATGGCGGCCGACCAGAACCCGGCTTACGAGCGCGTCTCGTGACCCGCGGCGCCAAGGACCTGGGCAAGCGGGTAAAGACCGCGCGCGGGCGCACCGCATCGTCCAATCGCTGGCTGGAGCGACAGCTCAACGATCCCTACGTGAAGCAGGCCAAGGCCGAAGGCTATCGCAGCCGGGCGGCCTACAAGCTGATCGAGCTCGACGAGAAGTTCGGCCTCCTTAAGGGCGCAACACGGGTCGTCGATCTCGGCATCGCCCCGGGCGGCTGGAGCCAGGTCGTGCGCAAGAAGCGGCCCAAGGCTGCGGTGGTCGGGATCGACCTGCTGGAAGTCGAACCGATCGACGGCGTCACGATCTTCCAGATGGACTTCATGGCCGACGAGGCACCCGCCGCGCTTGAAGGCGCGCTCGACGGACGACCTGATTTCGTTATGAGCGACATGGCCGCCAACACCGTCGGCCACAAGCAGACCGACCACTTGCGCACCATGGGCCTGGTGGAGACCGCGGCCCATTTCGCCATCGAAACGCTGGAGGAAGGCGGCACCTTCCTTGCGAAGGTCCTCGCCGGCGGCACCGATGCCGACCTGCTGGCGCTGCTCAAGAAGCATTTCAGGACCGTCAAACACGCCAAACCCCCGGCGAGCCGCAAGGGATCGTCGGAGTGGTACGTGGTGGCACAGGGGTTCAAGGGGCGCTGACGGCGCCCCTCGCGGCGTTTACTCGGCGACCGCTTCGACCGGAGTTTCGGCAGCAGGCGTTTCTGCGGCATCGCCAGCGGGGATTTCACCCGGAGTGGCGGCGTCACCTTCGGCCGCTTCGCCCGCAGCCGCATCGGCCACGAAGGTCGGCACCGGCAGGTTGGAACCGAGCGAGTTGAGATACAGCGCCACGGCAGCGCGGTCTTCGATCTTCGACAGACCCGCGAAGCTCATCTTAGTGCCCTTGGCGAAAGCGGCCGGGCTCTTGAGCCAGGCATTCATGTTGTCCCAGTCCCAGTTGCCGCCATGGCCGGACAGTGCGGCCGAATAGGCGAACCCGGCGGCGTGCTTGCCGATCGGCTGGCCCATAACGCCGTAGAGGTTCGGCCCGATGCCATTGGCCCCGCCCTGGTTGGCGGTGTGGCAGGCCGAACACTTGGCGAAGACCTTCTCGCCCGCGGCGACATCGACGCCCGGCATGGTCAGCGCTTCGGCCATCGACATTTCCGCCGCACCGCCGGCTTCGGCTTCGCCGCCGGCGAGGAAGAACCCGGCCTTGCCCTCTTCGAGGTGCTCGGGCTTGTCGGCGTGGAAATACTTGCCGCTCAGGATCGAGAGGCCGAGGGCGATGATGCCCGAAAACAGGATCCAGCCGAAAATGGTGTTGCGATTGTCGGTCATGCGATGAGAATCCACGCGCGTTGGTATGGGGTTGTCTGGGCCGCGCTCTAGTCAGCCGGTGGCCATTTCGCAAGGGCCAAGCACACCGGATCCGGCGGCAATGCGCGGCGCTGGTTGCAAAGACTGCAGCGGGATTTGCTTGCCGCGCCAGCGAGCCCTCGCTACCCGCCCGCCCGATGGTCAGTTTCCCCGCCCCCGCGCTCGCCATGGTCGAGCAGATGCGCGTTGCCGCGGCCGCCGATCCGGCGCGCACGATAGCGCTGCAGGGCGCGCCGGGGGCGAACTCGCACCGGGCGGCGCGCGAATATGCGCCCGATATGCTTCCCCTGCCCTGCTTCAGCTTCGAGGACGCGATCGAGGCGGTGCAGACCGGCACCGCCGCTTGCGCAATGATCCCGATCGAGAACAGCCAGAACGGGCGCGTCGCCGACATCCATTTCCTGTTGCCCGACAGCGGGCTGAAGATCGTCGACGAGCATTTCCTGCGCATCGAACACGCGCTGATGGGGCTGGGCAAGGGTCCGTTCGAGACGGTGTATTCGCATCCGCAGGCGCTGGGCCAGTCGCGGCTCTACCTGCGCGAGAGGGGCCTCGTGCCGCTGAGCTTCGCGGACACGGCCGGCGCGGCAGCGCATGTGGCCGAACGCGGCGACCCCACGATCGCCGCAATTGCGCCGGCCCTCGCCGCCGAGCTCTACGGGCTCGAAATCGCAGAGCATAACGTCGAGGACGCGCACGACAACATGACCCGCTTCGTCGTGCTGGCGCGCGAGGAACTCGACCCGGCCGGCCTTGCCGGTGCCCCGTCGATGACGACCTTCGTATTCACCGTGAAGAACATCCCGGCCGCGCTCTACAAGGCGATGGGCGGCTTCGCGACGAATGGCGTCAACATGACCAAGCTCGAAAGCTACCAGCAGGGGGCGAGCTTTTCTGCCAGCACCTTCTATGCCGACATCGTCGGCGCGCCGGGCGATCCGGCGGTCGACCGGGCGCTGGAGGAACTCGATTTCCACTGCACCGAATTGCGTATGCTTGGCAGCTATCGCATGGCGCGACCGCGCGGTTGACGCATCGCGCCTTGCCTCGCAGCGCGGGGCGTGTCACCAGCAGGACGTGACAACGGGTCGGGGCACAGTCGAAGGCGCGGACGGCGCGTGGGCGGATATTCGCGCCGACGGCGACATCCAGTTCGCGCCCATAGCGCCTGACCCCCCATCAGAACCGCCGGCATGGCTGGAGACGCTTGGCCGGTGGCTCGGCAGCCTTTTCGAACCGCTCGCCCGCGGTCTCGGGGCCGGCTGGCCGATCCTGAAATGGGTGCTCGTGGCGTCGGCGGCAGCGATGCTCGCCTGGCTGCTGTGGCGGGTGTTCGGGCCTTATTTCTCTTCGCAGGCCACCACCGATGACATTGCCGACACATGGCAGCCCGATCGCGAGGAGGCGCTGGCCTTGCTCGAGGATGCCGACAGGCTGGCGGCGGAGGGCGATTACGACGGTGCGGTGCACCTGCTGCTCAATCGCAGCGTCGGCCAGATCGCCCGCGCCCGGCCCGACCTCGTCGTCCCCAGCAGCACGGCGCGCGAGCTGTCGCGGCAGGAAGCGCTCCCCGTGGCAGCCCGCGGCGCGTTCGGTATCATAGCCACCGCTGTGGAACGGAGCCTGTTTGCCCTCCAGCGGCTGGGCCAGGACGACTGGCAGGCGGCGCGCGGTGCCTATAGCGCCTTCGCGCTGGAACGGCTGCGCTGATGGCCTCGCTGGCTCCCCCCGTGTCGCCTGGTGTCCGCGCCCGCCCTCCGGCCTTCGGCAAGCGAGGCGTACTGGCGCTGGTCGGCTTCGGGACGATCGCCTTCATCGCCTTTCTCTATCTCGTCGGCGCGGGGCAACTCGGCGGGTCGGGCAACAACGGGCAGGCGCATGCCGCGTCCAAGGGGCTGACCGGATTTGCCGCGCTCGTCCGGTTGGCCGAGGCTTCGGGCCATGACGTCTCGCTGTCGCGCAGCGAGGGTTCGCTCGACGAACCCGGCCTGCTCGTCCTGACCCCTCCGCCGATGATCGACGAGGGCCAGCTCGGCAAACTGATCGAACGCCGTCGCTTCATCGGGCCGACGCTGGTGATCCTGCCGAAATGGTACGCCGCCCCGGTCAAGAGCGACAAGGCCAGGCCCGGCTGGGTCGCGATCGGCGGCCCTGCCCGGCCCGACTGGGCGGTCAAGGTCAGCGGCCGGGCGATCAAGGCGAAGACGGCCAAGGGCCCGGCTCAATGGGTGGATATCGATGGCAATCGCGGCACGCTGCCCTCGCCCGCCTTCGTCCAGACACTCGCCGCTCCGACGGGCGAGGCGGATTTCGATCTCGTTTCATCGAGCGGCCTTCCGCTGGCCTCGATCATCCAGAACACGGATACAAGCGAGGGCGATGCCTGGCCCGTCACCATCGTTGCCGAGCCCGACCTGATGAACAACTGGGGCCTTGCGGACGAGGACCGGGCCGATCTTGCGCACTGGATCGTGGACGAGGCGGCCATCGACACCGACCTGCCGGTGACGTTCGACCTGACGCTCAACGGCCTCGCATCCTCGCGCAACCTGCTCTCGCTGGCATTCGAGCCGCCGTTCCTCGCGGCGACGCTCTGCCTTCTGGCGGCACTGCTGCTGGTCGGCTGGCGCGCATTCCGCCGCTTCGGCCCGGCGCTGGCGGAAAGCCAGGCCATGGCTTTCGGCAAGGGCCAGCTGGTCGAAAACGGCGCCGGCGTGATTCAGCGCACCGGCCGCATGCACCTGCTGACACGCCCCTATGCGTCGCTGGTCGAGACGCGCATCGCCCGCCGCCTCGGCCTGCGCCGGACGGAGCGCGGCACAATCGACGAAGCGCTGCGCCGGCGCGGGCTTGAGCCGCTCTCGCCGCGCCTCGCCGCGCTCGAGCAGGCGCGCCACCGCACCGACATCATCCGCGCCGCGCGCGCGCTCCATTCGCTTGAAAGGACCATCACCCGATGACTGATTCCCTCGCAGCCCTGCGCCAGCTGGCCGACGGGGTCCGCGCCGAAGTCGCCAAGGCGATCGTCGGGCAGGACGCGCTGGTCGACCACCTGCTGATCGCGCTGATGAGCGAAGGCCATGTCCTGCTGGAAGGGCCGCCGGGCACCGCCAAGACCTTCCTCGCGCAGTGCTTCGCACGGGCGACGGGGCTCGATTTCGGGCGCATCCAGTTCACGCCGGACCTGCTGCCGGGCGATATTCTCGGCTCCAACCTGTTCAATTTCCAGACCAGCACTTTCACCCTGACGCGCGGGCCGATCTTCACCGAACTGTTGCTGGGCGACGAAATCAACCGCACCCCGCCCAAGACGCAGGCGGCGCTGCTGGAGGCGATGCAGGAACGCCGCGTGACATTGGACGGCGAAACCCATGCCCTGCCCGACCGGTTCATGGTGGTCGCAACCCAGAATCCGATCGAGAACCAGGGGGTCTATCCGCTGCCCGAAGCGCAGCTCGACCGGTTCCTGTTCAAACTGCTGGTGCCCTATCCCGACGAAAGCGAGGAGGCGAAGATCGTCGCGCGCTTCTCGGCCGAACAAGGCCCTGTAAAGCCGGAGAATTTCGGCGTCGCCCCGGTGGGTGACGCGGCCGCGCTGGCAGGCGCGATAGGCGCGGTAAAGGGCGTAACGCTGGCGCAGGAAAACATAGACTATGTCGTGCGGCTTGTACGGGCAACGCGCGACCATGCCGATCTTTCGACCGGTGCGAGCCCGCGCGCCGCCGTCCTGCTCGCCAATGCGGCCCGGGCGAGGGCCGCGCTCGACGGGCGCGACTATGTGGTGCCCGACGATATCAAGCAGCTCGCCACCGCCGTGCTGCGGCACCGGCTGGCGCTGACTGCCGCCGCGGAGATCGAAGGGCGCGCGGTCGAGACCGCACAATCCCTGCTTGAAGCGTGGGAGGCGATCCGCGACAACTGGCGCGACGGCGATGTCTTGCTCGTGATCGGCGCGGGCGATGTCGAATCGATTGCCGCGTGGGCGGCGGAGGCGTTCGGATCGCAGTGCGTGGTGGTGGCGA